>Ga0209512_1000203_pt1 | contig 120627 bp, 130 predicted proteins | sample frozenSSSSmetaG_FD_184142 | JGI IMG/M metagenome (GOLD analysis project Ga0209512, IMG submission 184142) | Glacier valley bacterial and archeal communities from Borup Fiord, Nunavut, Canada, to study Microbial Dark Matter (Phase II) -... | ecosystem: Environmental > Aquatic > Freshwater > Ice...
GGGGGGGGGGGGGGGGGGGGTTGTGCTAGGTCTAGACACCACTGGTATCCTGACAAGCTTTTCTGCAGCCCAGCCAAGGAAAAGCCGGCAATAAGACAGAAACACCACTCCAAGCCACTACACGCCACTACTCACCACCCGTACACCGCTGGCCTATCTCAAGCAGCTCCGGAATGCTGACCCGCGACCCACACATTCCCCCGTTGGTCGGCCACTCGCCTTCAAACTCTACCGCGTGTGCTACAACGGCCGCTAGATCTTGGACGGTCGTGAAACTTAAATGCGGTGGTGGATGTCCGTGGTTGTCATCTTCGTCTTCCATGATGATTACGCGCCTGTTCATGAAATCGAGGTGGGTCTGCCAGAATCGCATATGTTTGGCGGTTTGCACCGGCCAACCGAGGTAGTTTGTGAAGAGGCCAGGTTGGAAGCAGCAGTATTCCAGAACCTGTATGCATGGACAGACAGCTGTCAGACCATAGTCACGCCAGATATGGGGTGGATATTTAGCCATTCACTCATCCAACTCATCCAACGTACCTTGCTCTTCCTATTCAAATCCTCGAGATAGGCCCTTACCCTCGCCTTCCCTGCATACCAAGGCAAATCCGCCGTGCTGCGCATTGCCTGTTCGTCAGCCCTCTGCTGACGCTAGACTGATTGGCTGCCACGAATAAAGGATATTTTAATTTTAGATTAACTCACCCTGCCCACTCACTGGGCGCAAAGCGTCGCACTCCCGCCGCAACACACGCATCAATCAAGCTCCTCTGCGCAATATCACCCGCATCCTCGACCACGACGATGAATGAGAGCACCGTGTCAATGCCGCGTAAGATTCGCCCGAGGCGCGCCTTGTCGCGGTAGTCCGTGCGTGCCCAGCGCACGCCGGGGCAGGAGGAGCTCGGTGCAGCCTGCTAACATGCCCGAATTAGAAGTAGTTGGCGAAGGTGGAGAGGCAGGGCAGGGGCGAGAGACTTTTCTGGAGAGGATCGTTATCTCGTGCGATTTCCTGGCGAGGAGCTGGTCGATGACTTCTTGGGCGACGTCTTGGCGGCAGTGTTAGCGTTGACGTTGACGTTTTGGATTTTTGCCGATTTCGGGATGGGGGAGTGAGACTGACGTCCTGAACCGCCGGCGACAGCGATATTGACCATTTTGAATTGGCCGTGTACCTTTGCGCTTAGAGTCGTGGGGTCAATGTTGTGATCGGTCAGGAAGGAAAGCACCAAATGTCGAGGATGCAAGTTTGCAGTACAAAGTTGACAAACGATATATCAAGTCATTGGCGGAGTCTAATCAGATCTTCCCTCTATCCAAATAATGGCTTTAAAAGACAAAGTAAATTGCACTATACCTGGACCGAACACCAAGGGCATTCCAGATTCGGTGACTTCGCACCACCCATTATGTGAGGCACTATCCCCCCAAACATAATTCCAGTCAGAACGCGGAAGAAACGCATTGAAAATTGCGGACTCGGTTCACTCCCCAAAATGAGCCGAAACCCGCCGAATTTATGGTATGTTTCTGAGCAAAGGAGCAGGCAGGCGGTACTCTTCTTTCGGTTCTTGTGTATCTCGCCGACTTCTCACGATGTCGGGGTTATGGCTATGGTGATTTTCTGTCAGGGTTGATCAGAGTAACGGGATATCGTAGGTGATAATAGTAGATTGTGGATTGGCTGTTATTTGTTTTGGCTATCCTATCAACGCCCCTTGCTCATTCTGATCCTCGTTCGAGTCTATGCTTGCCTCCCTACTGGGCCAAGATGTCAATAGTGGCATTACTAGACTCAGAGTATAGCTCTGACGTTGTCGTAGTATAATGCTATAAGCGAGCTCTCTAAAGCCAGATATAGATAATATTGAAGCTACGCATAAAGACGTTTGGGCGTTCAGAGACCTCAGACTCGCGTTTCCAGCATGATTAATAGTTACTAGTTTTGCCGTGAAGAACATCTGAGTTAACGGAAGATGGCCTACATTTATTATGGGTTCAAAGCAACGATATCACTGTTAATACTTCAAGTGTGTTGAATTCTGAAGTCCAGTATATTTTGTGAGCGAACCTAGAGGGTAGATTCGTGCCCTTATTGTTAAGGCACGAACCACTGTAAATAGCTTCAGAGTGCCCTTACCTTAAAAGAATAAGCTGTTGGATATATTGGAAGGTGGGTGCCACCGGGCACCCAGAGGATTCTGTTTGAATATCCGTTTGAAGATTCCGTGAGATCACATGAAGGGAAATGGCTCAAGTGCATGAGGGTTTTGAGAACCCTCATGCAAACACTCTTTTACAAACGCTCTATTTGAATACAAATAGAGCTCCATAGAGTAGATGCACTAGATAGTTTCATTTCAATCAATCAATCATTTTTATCACTTTGAATTTGATTCAGTTTCAACATAAGCAACATCATACAATTGATCTAGATCTGAACGTGAAAACACCCTGTCACACCTATGATCGGTGTCTCATTGTTGGATACAATACTCAAAATTGTGTGCGCGGAAGGTAATATGACAAAAGCATGTGTTATTAATATATCTACTGAATGAAGCTATTTATGTGTGCCCTGGTGTCGGCTATTGGCGTGAGTGAATATCCTCGAGAGTAGGTGAATATCCTGCTCTGGATTTACGTTCAACACTAATTCCAACAAAGTGCTATAAGTGTTATACAAAAAAACATTATATTGTGCTATTGTTGTCCACACATTTATGAGCCTGCGTCTGACTTCTAGGCCGCCTGTATAAGGACAGGTGCCACTCCTCCGTGCATTCTACACATCAAGATCGGATATCCTTACGCCCAGCTTTTTACCGAAAGCAACTCCTTGTTCAACGATGCCAGCCCAACAGTCAAGTTCTCATAATCCAACAAAACATACAACTTGGCAAAAAATGGTATCCCAAAGAAAACTCCGGGACCACTCTTCGCCCGATCCCAAACTCTCACATTAAGATAGCAAGTCGCTGAAGCCGAGCCCCCTACTGCTGGCACGATGGCGACATACTGCGCCGGCTCAACTGTAACATTTTGCTTGCCAGAAAGCTCGTAAGTCAGGATAGGGAAGCTAGCTGCCTCTTGACAAGCAACAGTGTAGTACAACTGGTCCCCGCGATTGAGGCCGACGGACTGGTCAGCGGCCAGAGTGGCATTTGTGAGGCTCACGAGTGCTTGATAGGCCTGCGCTGTCATCGGCGCGCCGTTTCCCTCGGACCCTTCATCCATGAGCGCAACGGGTGTCATTGTGTCACACTCGCTCGGCGAAATTGATTTAGTCGTGGAGTTCCGCCCTCGCCCCGACGTCGCAATCCTCTTGCGAGAAGGTGCCCCAATCTCTTGCCCGTCAATCCAGAACCCCGTCCACGGAATGGCCCAGAAGTTCGTCATCGCGGGCTTTATACCAAGCGTAACGCACGGCGAGGTCGTCACATTGTGGTACACCATAACCTCCGGATCATAGACCAACACACCGGCGCTCCCGCCGAGCATCATGTGCATATCCCCCCCTCCACACGTCTCCTTCGACTTCAGCTCCATGCAGGAGTGGAAGCCCAGCTGCGGCCCCAGCCTCCCATCGAGCCACATCTGATAACTCGCCGGGAACGTCGCCTCGTCATGATTCCTCTCCAGCACAGGCGCGAGCCCGAAGATTCCACCAAACGCCTGTACGTCGGGAACCACAAAGTCAAAGTCCGAAAGCTGAATCGTTACGTCTTTCTGGCAGACATTCCCATTTGCTCCGTCGCCAAGGACGCAGACGACATCCTCGCCGTACGTGACGCCAAACTCCACGGGGCCGGTGTAGGCCGTTCCCGTCCACTTGCCGGACGGGTGCCGAGTGTTGTGGTAAGTCCAGGAGGCGGCGGTGTCAAGGAATTGCTGGCCGGGAGGAATACAGGTGGCAATGTCAAAGGCGCCGAGGCAGGTTGCGCTGCGGACCCAAAGAGCAGGCCAGCACCAGTCGCTGAGCATGGTGATTGATTGGGGGGGCGTGCCGACGGTGATATTTAAGAGCGGGCCGTAGATGGAGTGGATCATGGGGACGGAAACCATGGGGTTGGATGTAGCGGGGCGGATGAGCCCAGCCGAGAGGAAGAGGAGGACTGAGAGGCATGGGATGAAACCATTGTGTGTCTTGGTAGACATAATGCGATGTGTAAGGATTTTCAAAAATAATTGGGAAGCAAAGAACGACGATCGACTGGTTGCATATGCAGCATGGACGGTGACGTGTATTTAGGCATTTGGATGTGAGAGGAAAGTGAGAAAAGTAGCTGACTCGTATGATCGTAGCAGTTAATGAGGCGCTGCGAATTCAATAGATTATGTTCTGGAAGGCTCTGTAGGATCTGCTATGAAGACTAAGAATAACCTTTAGTAAAATGAGGAGCAGAGTGTAGCTGTTCTCAGGCGATGGGATATTACATTTTCAAAGCCCGGCTGGATGTCGCCGAAGATTTTGTGAAAGTGGCCGATTTTGTTCCTGGGATCGATATCCTAGTCGCGTCACTTACTACACTGCAATTACCTGTTATCCTACAGAGCGATGCGCCAAATGCGAGAGTCCCTAATGCTAAGATTAGCCATCAACCCTGTGATTTTATCATACTGTAACTGAGAAAAACGTCGACTTCCAAAACTAATTTCCTTTTTTTTTTGGCGAATTCTTGACAACCTACAAGTTCGAATCTGTCTGAAATCATGTCTGCTACACTTCAAGAAGGATCTATTGTGGCAGCCGCAACGCAAGAGACGATCAAAAATGACATCCCCATGCGGGAGGCCGGATACTACAACTCCAACTCCGGCCTCCAGTTTGCTGCCATGTTGGAGGCGCTGCCACTGTTCGAGGACGAGAGTTTTGCAGGACGACATGGTCAAGTGAGACTGATCGAGTATGGCAGTGCGCAAGGAAGCAATTCGTGAGCATTAAACCCCCATGTCCTCAAGCCACCATTTTTCATATGACAACGCTTTCAGTGATGGTCTATTACTCGCTGACTCGGAAATCACAAATCCAGCATTCGCCCCTTCCAAGGCCTCATCAACCTCTGTTCGCGCCACTCCTCCATCGCCTCCGCAGAACTCCTCTTCACCGACCGTCCCCAAAATGACTTCACGACCCTTGCCCAAACAATTGCCGCAGCCGCCACAACACTCCAACCTCAAGATACCAAGCACCCCCTTCTCTACCCCGCCATGATCCCTCGCAGCTTCTACGAGCAAATTGTCCCCCGCTCCTCTGTCCACGCAGGCTTCTCCTTCGCAGCCCTCCACCATCTCGATGCCGTCCCCGCTCCCACAGCTGACCAAGCACAGTCGCCACTCGCTGATCGAGCCCGTGTATTCCAAGACCAGGCTCATCGAGATCTCCTCGGCTTCCTGAAGCTCCGTGCCGAGGAACTGATGCCCAGTGCGCCGCTAGTGCTGTCGTTCGTGAGCACCGCGTCTAGTGGGGAGGAAAACTATGCTGGGCTGGTATCGGCGGTCCGCCTGGCTCTCGTGGATATGGTGAGGGATGGCATGATAAGCGGGGAGGTCGGCGCGAAGTTCGAGGTCCCGACGTATAACCGTACGCTTGAGGATGTGCAGGGGGTTTTGGATGAGGTGGTGGAATTGTGGGGGGTGGAGACAATGTTTGAGAAACGGATTGAGCATCCGGCGAGTGCAATGGTGAGGGATGTGGAGGGGTTGGATGAAGATGAGACAGCGAGGAATACAGCGAGGAATAGCAGGAGGTATGCAGCAGTTGTGGTGGATTGGTTTATGGCCGTTGTGTCGGGGTATTTTGTTAAGGCGCTAAGGCTGATGCATGGGGAGGATTTGGCACAGGAGGAAAGGCTTGTGCAGGACTGGGCTGATAGGACGAATGCGCATTTCTTAGGGAAAGGAAAATGCGAGCCAGTGGCTTGTTGGTTTATTTATGTTAAGCTTAGAAGAGTTTAAGCTTGTAGGAGTGTTTAGAGATACTTGTTAGTATAGAGAAAGCAGCCTTCCAAGACAGAGAATAGAGATGTTAGCCTAGAGACCGGGTTTGTCAATTATTCACTCAGTAAATCTATAAATATAGTGTACATGTAGAGTTCGAGTTCTGAGTTGTCTTACTCTTCAAGCATAAAGCTTTGTCCGAAGCGACGGCTATATATTCGGAAGATGTCTGAGCTGTTGAATAAAGGGGTTGATGACTATAGGCACCCGGGCAGCCTCCCTTTGGAGAATGCATGAGAATCTTGTCGAATGGATTCAGGTCTCACATCATGCATTCAACAGAGCAGAGTATTCACCTGCCTTCTACTCCTATAGCCGACTAATGCCTGGATAGGCACTGCCTATTTGGGGCATATAAATAGTAGATAGATTAATAGATAGCTAGACTTTATAATACATGCATTCTCACATTTACCTTCCGTGCCCACAAGCTATCACCCTGTGACTTCAACACATATCAATTGAGGGGTTAACTCCGAATTTTGGGGTTAAGCCCCCTATTCAAGTCGAACAGGGAGGCCGCCTAAAGACAATGCGTCTACGAAGGGACCAGGACAACAGCAAAAAGCGCCGTTGCGGTAATTGCGGTAAGTTATCACACCATAACTCAAGATCTTGTAAGGCTCAGCCTTGTGATGTCGACGGCGAGATCCTCAGTCACAGTTAGAGTTTTTACAGTATCAAAGGCAAAGGATGTGACATTTTCTGATATATATTACAACGTAACCGCAGCGAGTGTTCCCGCCAAGAAGCTCCCGAAAGCCAGCAAGTCGACCGTAAACATCCTCAGGTAATGCACATTCAGCCACTTAGCAAGCACACCTGTGCTCTGGCCCTTCGTGTTATCATCGATGATATCCTTGATCTTCCAAGCCACCGCAGGTACAAATGCAAAGTGTGCCAGCGAGAAGAGCAACCCGGACCAATACCACCGATTGGCGCCAGTCCTCCGCAGTATGTCGCCTCGTGTCGCGAGATTCGCAATCGCCGTGGCAGCAGATAGTCCGTTGAGCGCGAAGATGGCCTTCAATGCTTGAGGCAAGAACTTCTCGAAATAGCTGGGCAGGATGGCGTTGCTCTTGTCGCGGTGCGCGGGGTTCTGAAAGTTGCTGAGGAAGATGTGCTGGTCGACGGCGAACCAGAATGAGCATGCGCTGGTGATGAGTGGCGCCACCACGAGGAGCTTGTGAGGGTCATAGAAAAGTCGGGATGCCATGGCGTTGACTGACTTGAGACGATGGATCTAGATGGATCTGATCCTCTTCGTGATTATGAGTATTGGTGACTGCGGCAAGTCTACAGTTGACCTGCCAGAATGACAGTGAATGGAAGTTTTACGGTGGAATTCATGAATTCATGGGCGTAGGTTCGTACGAGGTCCTTGTACGAGCGAGTACAACGGAATGGAGCGCGACGGCACGGCACGGGCATTCCCCCTGTCGGCGGAGGCTTCCACAAGTTTGGCGGGGGCGGCCCCTGGGAGCTGTTGAGCCGAAACGAAAGTCGCCGAATGCATGTACACCCCTTATTCTAATTTTCAGCCCCAATTCACGACAACGTCGGAGCACACATGACATAAAAGTAAAGTTCTATTTTATGAAAGGCCTATGGTACAGCCTACACGAACTTAACCTATGCTTTTGCGAGAGCATTTGCAGTGTTTAAAGTGAAAGACCCCGGCACATGTACAACCAGTGTTGTAAAACTCGCCGAACACCAACAATCCCATCGTGGCGTGACCTCACATTCAGCTGTTTGACAATAACAATGGGTCGCTTCACTTCAGGCTGGCAGTGTCCCTGTGGCCGAATATCTGTTCTCTTTCGTTGCTCGGTTCTCTTATTCACTATGTCTCACTAGTATATTGTGGACTCGTCGATTGACTTGTCGATTGAGCTTTCAAGATGGCGGCTGGAAAAGTAGGCACTTTCACAACTGCAAAGTCAGTTGATGTCAGTTTTCATGACAAGGAAGCGTCTTCTGAAGGCCAGACAACACCAGATGCAGATGCCTCGATGGAGGTAACGGGAGAGCCAAAAAAAGATTGGCGCTTCAGCCTCATTTTCTTCGCACTGTGCGTCACCGTCCTGCTTGTGGCCCTCGATACATCGATCATTTCAACGGCCCTCCCAAACATAGCCAGTGACCTGGGTTCTGATGAGCTCTACGTCTGGGTCATCAACACCTATCTCCTTGCCTCTACCGCCGTGCAGCCGCTCTTCGGCCAAGCAGCCAACATTTTCGGCCGGCGCTCCCTGACCATCTTATCAGTTCTCCTCTTCATGCTCGGCAGCGGAATTGCTGCCGGCGCATCGAACATCTCAATGATGCTCGCCGGCCGCACGATTCAGGGCGTCGGGGGCGGCGGAATCTCCACAATGTCGGAAATCGTCATCTGCGACCTGGTGTCCCTCCGGGAACGAGGAAAATACGCAGGCCTCATTGGTTCAGTCTGGGCCATCGGCGCGGTCATAGGCCCCATTCTAGGCGGCGTCTTCACGGAAAGCGTATCGTGGCGGTGGATTTTCTGGCTGAATCTCCCGCTGTCAGGCGCGGCACTCGCACTGCTGGTGCCCTTCCTCAAACTGCGATATAGAAAGGAAGGCTCGACATGGCAACGGTTGGCGCGCGTCGACTTTGTTGGCAATGCGGTCTTGATTTTGTCAGTTGTTGCGATCCTTCTTGCCCTGACATGGGCCGGCGTGCGGCACCCATGGTCATCCTGGCGGACCATTGTGCCTTTGGTCCTGGGAGGCCTCGGCTTGCTTGCATTCTTGTTCTACGAGTCGACGGCCTGGTGCAAAGAGCCCACCATGCCCATGCAACTATTCTCCAATCGCACCTCGGTTTCGGTCTTCCTGATGAGCTTCTTCCATGGCCTGATGCTATACTGGGCGTGCTACTTCCTGCCCGTCTACTTCCAAGCTGTGCTCGGGGCAAGCCCACGTCGCTCGGGCGTCATGCTACTCCCGATCGCCACGTCGACGGCCCCTTTTGGTATTGCAGCCGGTATCCTCATCACTGTGACTGGTAAATATCGCATCTTTCACTACGTCGGCTTCATTCTCATGACCATCGGGTGCGGTCTCTTCACGCTACTAGACGAGCACTCAGGCGAGGGCTACTGGATCGGCTTCCAGCTCATCTTCGGTGCCGGCACTGGAATTGTCTTCACCAGCACCCTTCCCGCCATCTTGGCCTCCTTGCCCAGCTCCGAGGTTGCGACTGCCACAGCCACCTGGACCTTCATGCGCAGCTTCGGATCCATCTGGGGCACTGCGATTCCGTCTGCGATCTTCAACGTGCGCATGAACAGCATGGTACACCAAGTCCCCGAGTCCATCAGAAGCTTTTTGGTCGATGGCAAAGCTTACGAGCATGCCTCCTCTCCGCTCCTTCAGGCATTGCCCTCAGGCCAGAAAGAGGCGGTTATTGGTATCTATGCCGCCGCCTTGCGCACGGTTTGGCAGGCATCTATTGCGTTTGCGGCAATTGGCGTTCCGCTTGCGCTGTTTGTTAAGAGCCTCAAATTAACTTCGGAATTGGATACTGAATTTGGGATGGAGCAGAAGCCGAAGGCGAAGGATGCCGAAAGTGGGAAGTGAAGAATGCCGTAAGGTGACATTGTAGACTTATCAATCCATGCACGATAAGAGGACAAAGGCACTAAAACTCAAAATGAAAAATGAAAATAACTTCCCAAGAGCTCTTGTTCCTTTGATTATTTCTGACTATTCGTCGCGGCTTTATTCTGGTAATTGCTGTATTAGTAGCAGTTCTAAACCAAATACTATGGGCTGTGGCAAAAATTGCTCATGTCACGTACGATTACGACTCATAACTGTTGGAAGGAATTGGGATTTGGGGTTGGTGACGGTGGTCTCCGTAAAATTCTCATATTTCACGGAGACGACGGCTCAATGCATGGGTATGAACTACAAATACGATTCCATAGCTTAGATAGTTTAGCTCAATCAATCAATTCTTTTGCATTCATTTTTACTCTGCTACGCCATCTACTTCGTGACAATATTCTACAATAACATCTCCCAGGTACACTTCATGCATTGAACCTCCTACGAATCTAACTTCTTCGCTTGACTTCAACCATATACTTCCCAGCCCGCAATTGCTGCGCAACTCTAAGCATAGTCACTTCATCCTGCCCCTTAATATATCTGAACTCGAACCTCCTAAACAGCCCCACGAGACTGAGGTACATCTCCTGCAGCGCAAAGTGCCTCCCGATGCAGACTCGACTTCCAGCCGCAAAGGGATAGAATGAAACCGGAGTGATGCGCGACGCAGTCACGGAATCGAGCCAGCGCTCGGGGATAAACGCATCTGGCTGGTCCCAGAGAGCCGAATCGCGCTGCACTGTTGCAGTGGTGGGAAAGATGGCTGTCCCGCGTGGGATCTCGTAGCCAAGGACACTGATGTCCTGAGGTGACTCCCGGGGACTGCCGGTTGGCTGCGCAGGGTAGAGACGCATCGTCTCATCGATGCAAGCCTGGAGATAGTGCATTTCCGGCATATGGTCCGCGTTCGTCTCCAGCTCGGCGTTGGGGTAGAAGCGGTCGATCTCTGCTTGCAGCTTGGTCATTTTCTCGGGGTGCTTGGTCAACAGGAGAATAACGAAGAGCTCAGCGTTGGCGGTTGTTTCGCTGCCTGCGGTGAGCAAGACAACGACTTCATCCTGCAAGTCGCTGGACCGAAATGTGGAGCTCGGCGCGTCGTCGACTGCCTCCACAAGCATCTGCAGGAGATCCGTCCGTGGCGCCGACGCAATGACTGCCCTGCGGTTCTGCACAATTTCGTTGGTGAATTGGCCGATATACGCAGGCCTCAGAGGAATCCCCGGCACTGCTTTCAACCATGGGATGAACTGGAAGAGACCGCTCATCATCAGCGCTTGCTTTAGCTTCAGTGGCAGAGGATGCGAGCCATTTTCAACCACGTGGAAGCTTTGCCCGAACGTGGTGTCCCCGATGATGTCGACCGCCAGCGACTGCACCAGATTGCAGATGTCGACAACAGCGACGCCTGACGGCTCTTGGGCACAGAGGTCATCGAGCCGCTTGAGGGCAACGTCGACACATTGCCGCATAATGGACTGCATGCCGCGAATATATCGGATGCCGAACATGGAAGAGACCATGCGCTTGCGCACCCCATACGCCTTCTTATCGGTGAAGGTCAGAAGCGTCGGGCGGTCTTTGTCCTGCCTGAAATTGTTGTATATGAGATGCGATTTGGGAAGGTCGTCGGTGACGTAGATGCGCCGGATTTCGTTGTGGTCTGAGACAGCAACCATTTCGGGCGAGATCTGAACGAGGGGGCCATAGGTGGCATGCAACTTCTCAGTGTAGTGGTGGCTATTTGCAGGCACCAGTTCTTAGCCACGATTCCATAGTCAGGAGCAGAGGGCCGCAGACCTTTGTCCCTTTATGATTTGTAAGAAGAGTGGCCAGCTCGAGATCTTGTTCAGCCATGGTCCCGGCGTTTTCATCAGTGGAGAGCGCAGGCATTGAAGGACCTAGGAAATCGGTATTTCAGCACGTAGTGCTGACATATACTAGAAATATGTTCCTCTCACTTGTAGTAATTTTGGAAGAAAGAACATGGCAAATCCAACAGCGACGACCATCTGGGCAGCTGACTGCATTGTGACATTCTCAGATTTACTATGTTTGAGACCAGTGCTACACCAGGTCGAGATCTCAGAGAACTTGTTCAAGAGCACATCCATCTTTCGTCGAAGACTTTAAGAAGCAAGGGCAAGAAATAAATGTATATATGGAAGAAGATACAGCAACTATCTCGAATCCAATTGATTCCGTCCCAACCGTAGACAAAAAAAATTGTACTTCTTCCTACTGTCCGTTTGCCTGTAGCAGGGATGGCAGCATGGGTGGGTGCATGACGGCACCGACGTCGTTTCTCACCTGTTGTGTAGAAACTCGCCGAAGCCAAAACGCCGAAGTGGCGTCCTCCGAGTCAACGGCGGATTTGGTAACGGATCCTTCATAATCGTTGGTTTTCCACAAACCAGTACCGAGTAGTGGTTAGTCGAAGCAAGATGGGACGTCTAAGCAAGATGGGACACTTAGCGTTTATATAGTATAGTATTGCTTAAAAATGGGAATGGAAAGCTCTTAATTAAATAAATGTAGATTAATAAGATCCTTAAATAGATCATCTTCTTCCTCTTCTCCTAACATAAATTTAATGATATTGTTGTCTAATTTAATTGTGCCCTTTTTTCCCCTATCCTCTCTTTTACGCTAAATATCAGGGTTAGGTATTATTGTTATGATACTATAGGATTTATAGTACAAACTAAGCCGTCCCATCTTGCTTGGACTAGCTATACCTGAGTACAGTTTGTCGAAACCCACGATTATCTATTAAGCTCGCTACTGTGGTTTTCACTTTTCTTCCGGTAACTGTGGTTGGAGAAACCGGTAATTACTTCGCTTAGTCATTCTCCACAACACATTTAGGTATAATTATAAAGTCAAGTGAACGCATACCCGCGTATGAGCCGAAGACTATGATTTGAATCATTAATAGTTTTGCTGTTATGCCGTCTTTATACTGGCCTGGCGGCATCCCGGCCTATGTTAAATCGAGTCTTGAACCTATCAATTGGGGGGACCTCGACGTCGAAACGAAAGGATGGCGGCTGTTTGCTAAAGTAGAAGTTGCTTCTTGACTCAAACGAGGACATCAAAGCTAAGTTGCCTTAGGAGCGCTGGATTTCACAAGACAATGCACTCGGGCTTCAACCTTCAACTAATAGAGCCGACCAGAGGCGCTCACTTATCAGCGATTGGGCGCTGGCAGACCAAGCCTTCTGAAATGTAATCTTCCCCCTGTTAGAATTCCATTCCCAGACACTTATAGAAACTAGAGCTATCAAGATCGTGCACCTCAAGATATCCGCAGTGCTCGTGGGGAACTCGATTTTTTCTCTACTCAAGAAGTATACGTACCACGTTCGGATTTACCTCCGGCATACGCGTGCACGTGCATAGTGTCTCTCAACGAATCGCTGAATCGCGCCCTCTGGACCAAACTCCGTGTCCTTCTATACAATTTCGAAGGCAACGAAGAACCCATCGTTGGCGACGAAGGCTCCCTATCCCAGAATCCTGCTTCTAACTTCCCCTTGACACCAGACACATTTTTGAAGTCTGAGGTTGTGGAATGCGCTGACTTTAGACGCATGGGTATGACACGCCAAGGCCATGTGGTGTTTTATACTACTTCCATTGAAATCCTTGCCGATGAGAAGAGTTTGAAGACTGGAATGTTATTGCTTTGTGATTTCAAGACTAATGGGGATATCGATAAGAGGCTGAGACTGCCGCCATGGGATTTGCAGCATCCATGGAATTGATTACAGGGCTGGGGAAGAACATGGCCGGGGTGTGGGATGGGATGGGGATTTGTGAGGATGATTATGAGGATGGGGAAGAGCCGACATTTGGGCACGAGTGAGTCGTCCTTTGTCTCCAGTAGTGTAGATGTGGACCGAGATTCTGATGGGCACAGGGTCGATATGCGATTGCCAGTCTTGGACATCCTCGAGAGCGCGACGCCAGAGACTTCATTTGATGGTGATAGAGAGGTGTGGAAAGGGTGGATTAATGCGTATGCACCAGGCTATCTAGACCAGGAGAGATTGGGAGATGGTTTGGCGAGCGATTACAATCATGAGAATTTCAAGGTGAGATAATTATTGAAACAATTAACATTTTCTCAGAAATCAAGGCCAAACTGTGAAGCTCATTAGAGGACTATATCTGTGCTCAAAAGCCATCACTGAAATCTCAGCTCAACTGAGCCCTATATTATCAAGATAATTACTTACACGTGTTCTGGGACTGGAATAAACAAATTTACTGTATCGAGAATATCGCCAATGATGCCGTTGACGATACCTTGGCAGCCCAGTGTAGTTGCGATATACCTGCTTTTTCTCAGGGGAACATGTACAAGGGAATTCATCACAAGAGATACTGTCAGTGTAACCACCCAACTTCCTGTAAGAGCCGTCATTTTTGGGAACTCTTGCAGTAGCGGCGACTGCGATTGGCCATGCTCCCATTTCTGCATTGTGTGAAAATGAACGAAAGGTGTTTGGAAGCAAGCAGCTTGGTCGAAAGAAATAGATATCAACTTCCTCGGCTGCGAAGGGGGCTCGTGGACGACTACGCCCAGCGCAGCATGGCGAGATCGTCGTCGCTTTTCTTTGCAATCCAGAGCAAAGCCAGAGCACGCGCATCATTCTCTGGAGCTGCAGACTGCCGTGCAAGAGCTACGAAATGAATTCCTAACACAAATGGAACGGGCGACATTGGTGTTTCTGCCATTATCATATCAATTCATATGTTCAACTGGCCTATCTCCCATCGGATCCTATCATATCATCTCCCAACTTCCATATATTTTATCAGCCCTGCTTCCCGCAGCCAATAACCACTATCCACATCCCTCGTTCGAGCCTTTGAGGTGCCCCTACCCCCGCACTGTCCCTCAACTGCGCAATATACATTCGAGCCCAGCGTCCTTCCACGCCACGAGGGTGCTTCAAAACGACCATCCCTCATCCTCCTCCGCATCCTCGCCCGATATCGGCGAATCTAGGGGCGGGCTCGGTAGGTGTTGCTGGAACTCGGCGATCGCAGCGAGCTCCCCCGGATCCAGGTGCGCAGGCATTTCCTCTCCCATTGCGTCGTCTGGCGTCTGCTCTGCAGCACGGGGTTCTGGTGTCTGTGGGGTGATGTCTGAGGATGTTGAGGTATGCAGTGATACTTGGGGATCATGAAAGGAGGGACGCATGTCCTCTTCCTCTTTTTGTGCGCCCAGTATCTGTAATGTGTCGGGAGTGGAGAGGAGCTCATGCACTGGAGGCGGGAGGGCGGAATGTGCTGGCGCTGATGGTAAAGATGGCTCGCGTGAGGCTTCACGGGAGTGTGGTGCTGGATTGGAGAGATGGTGGGAGTCTTGATGCTCTTCAGTTACACTGGACAGGAGTGCATCAGGGAGTTGCTCAGTATCTTGAGTCTCTTGGATGCTGTCCATGGCGGAGGGATCAGTTAAAGACGCAGAGTCTTGCGCTCTTTCTTCTTCAGCGACTCCCGCAGAATGTGCCACACCATTTCCATCTTCTCCAGTTTCAACTTCTCTAGGATTTCTTTCTGCTGCCTCTAGAATCCCGAGTCCACCGATCTTCTTTGAACGTGGTGAGAGACTGGCAGTGAACTGTCGATCTCTGGGACTCTGATCAACGCTGTAGTCATCATCGAAGAGAGGCTCCTCTGCCTCCACCACATCCATATCGTCACCACCCAGCATATCCATATCCTCATCATCTCCAAAATCCTGCGTCGTATAGTCAAACTCATACTCCTCCCTCACCCCCAGCTTCCTCACACTCGCATCCAGAATCCTCCCATCCAGACCCAACGCCACCTTCTTCTCCTTCATACACGGCGGCTCATGTCCACACCCACTCCTATGACTGAAGCAGTTATTTCTAGCAAGATTTACAGCTCCAGGCTCCACCGTAGCATGTCTTGGATTAACACACGTCCAATTTCCGCAGAGATGACTCAGATGCCAGCCCCTCCTGACCCAGCCGTCCTTCTGCTCCTTGCTCAGTTTGCGATCCACAATCTTTGCTGCAAGGCCGAAGTTCAGGGTCACATAATGTTGTCCACGTGTGTCCTTCCAGGTGAAACGCTTCTCAATTTTCCCTCTCGGACGCACACTGCCGGACTTCGCCTTTGTGGTGGGCTGTGCGTCGGGATGGAACCAGCAGGTGTCATCGTCGCGGAAGGGGTCAAGCTTATCTAGTGTATCTGTGACCCAGGCTTGGATAGCGATCATGAGTTTGGAAGGACGGGTGAGGAGGACAAGCCGCTTCCGCTCGACGCAAGAGAGACCACCAGGAGCTGAGGATTGCTGTGCATTGCATGAAGTGGTGGCAGAAGGTGAGGGTTCATGGTCTTTCGCATCAGTGTCAAAATTTTCACCATCGTGTTGTGTGTTTGTGTCGGCTCCTTTGTTTTGTGAGCTTTGCCTGCTGTCAATGTCTGCGGGCTGTATACCGAACTGCATATCTGCCAGCATGGCGTCTTCATCTGTGTGAGTTTGTGTGAATTCTGGAACTGCAGATGTCGAAGATTGGCCATTCTGAGTATCTGTCTTTTGAAATCCCTGTTCTGGTGGAATGCTTTTGTCCTCGATTTTGTTCAGGAACCTCTTGTAACTCATGTAGCGAGCAGGTGCCTTGTCTTCAGAATTTCTTGTATCCCGATCTAAAGCCTGAGTATGGGGTCTCCCTATACTTGTTTTTGGGCTCTCGAGTGCAGCATGGTTATTCGAACCTTCTATTTCCGCTTTTCTCTGCCGTTTGGGACTTCTCCCATTGGTGTTACAGGATATTGCGCTCTCGTCATCCGCTGGGCTGGAATGAAGTGTCGAAGCCAAAGACTCTGTTGAACTAGTGCTGCTTATTTGTGCCTTTTGCCATTCAAGCACCCGAGTTTTCAGATCTCCTGCAGCTGCCTGTTCTTCTTGTTGGCGACGCAGAGCTGGTGATTTCTTTATATTCCAATAATACCAACAATTGAAGCCGCAGGTTATCTTTGGGTCATGCAAGCACTCTTTGATCGAACTGTTGTTTGCCATCCTGTCAACTGAAATCGGTTGCGTATGATCTTCAGAGTATTCAGGGGCTATCCGCTGATGCGTTCAGGCTAAGATCCTTGAGTACTGGTATAACGAGGTCTTTGATTAGTCAAAAGCAATATCGTGGTAGGTTATTGCCTCTATTGATGGATGGATTCTTAAAACAGGGTCAGTGTTGTAGAAGTCCACAGCGTAGATCTCCCTTCTCTTTGTGATGTGCGAGGTAGTCAAAGGTTGCTGGGCAGACTAGATAATAGATGAACGTATGTAGAATTGTTGCGGACAGAGTAAGATTAAAATGTTCTTGCTTTTTTTCTTTTCTGAGGCTTTTTGTTGATGCAAATAGAAAATGAAGTTATGTTGAGGTCACACCCAATTCTGCCATTGTAACAGCTGATATGCAGACCAACATCGTCCATAGGTCAATGTTCTTTATGAACGCTATAGATTTCTGCACAGTAGACTTGAACTCTGCCCAAAAGATCTTGCATGTGAGAAGTGTAGTATGTTGTCGTTTTGTCCAAGCCCAGGAGTTCAAATAGAAAGGCAAAACGGCAAAAAGGCAAATGATAGTAAGAAGTCATTCAAGAACCATCAATCTCCGAGCTCAAGTTCTGCTTGAGGCGATAACCAGATGCTTACAAACTTATGTGAAGTTAATTTAGCTATGGAGTATGAAAGGATCTCAGTCACTGAGTTCATATATTCAATCGATTAAAGTATTGGGGACCAAATAATATAAAAAAATAGTAAAAATACGTCGAAGCAAGCTTAAATGACCACACAGACACTGCTGTAACGGAGCAAGACCACTCTACCAAGGATCCATAAATGGAACTCTGCAGTAAAATCCAGATATCCTGGGATATTCAAAACTCAGCCGTGTCGCTGAATGTTTAAGAAGCCAAGCTATATCACTCGAAAGTCGCTCACTAATAAACAATGTCAAATGTTAGCAGAGATGGGAGGGATTGAGGAGGCTCAGAGCCTCAGATAATATTTTGTACCATGCGCTTACTCATCCGGCGTTAATTTGTGGCACGTGATCTAGCTTTTGGGTTGACGCGAGTGGTCTGTGCTTGAGAGCTGTCGCCGCGTTCGATATTCCAGGTTGCGCTGGAGTACGACGCATCAACAAGAGCTCCTCTCATACCACAGACCGCATAGTATATCATCCCGTCAAAATCTCTGACATTGTACCGACCTCTATATCTAAGCATCAATCACAAAGTCAATCCACTCTGACCATCCGACAAGATGTCTGGGGAAGCTGTTCCGAGGCCCGACAAGGACCACTCAGCGGAGGTTGACAAACAGCTTCCAGAGGCGGAGGAGTTAGCCAAGGTATGTCGCAATCTTCAGAACTGCTTTGCATCGATACTGATATCATCTTCATAGACCAATCTGCAAGGAGCTATTGAGAAGCTCACGGCGCTTGAGAAACAAACCAGACAGGTAACACTATATAGCCGTCCGTCGTATCTCACAAGCGCTCATCAGTGTGCAGTCATCAGACCTTGCTTCCACGTCACGAATCCTCGTCAAGATAGTCTCTCTATGCAAAGATGCCGGCGACTGGAGCTTACTCAACGAGCAAGTCCTATTACTCTCGAAGAAGCATGGCCAACTCAAGCAGGCCATTACAAACATGGTCCAGACCGTGATGGGCTTTTTGGACGAGACACCAGACCTGGACACAAAGCTATCCGTTATCGAGACGTTACGTACAGTCACCGAGGGCAAGATCTTCGTCGAGGTTGAGAGAGCTCGTGTGACCAAATTCCTGTCAGACATCAAGAAAGAGCAAGGCGACCTGAAGGCTGCAGCAGATATCCTGTGCGAGTTGCAAGTCGAGACTTTCGGATCTATGGAGCGCAGAGAGAAGACGGAGTTCATCCTTGAGCAGGTTGCGCTATGCATAGAGAACGATGACTGGACACAGGCAGGTATTCTCAGCCGCAAGATCAGCACAAAGTACCTCTCACGCAAGGTGCCGAAGACCCCAGAACAATTAGAGAAGGAAGCCAAGGATCGTGAGAAGAGGAGAAACAAGGGCGAGGAAGTACCAGAGGTGAAGGAAGATGATGTCACAGATCTGAAGCTCAGATACTACGAGCAACAGATTATCTTGGCGAAGCACGATGACAAGTATCTGGACGCATGCAAGCACTACAGACAAGTTCTTGACACTGCCGCAGTCGAAGAAGATCCAGACAAGCTCCATCCAGTCAGTATTACCTGCCTGTTTTCTTAGCTCTTAGCTTTCACTAACAATCCCAGACCCTCCAACGCATCATCTACTACGTAATTCTCGCCCCTTACGACAATGAACAATCTGACCTCCTTCATCGCATCCAACTCGACCCGCGTAATACGCAAGTCCCCATCGAAGCCGCGCTACTCAAACTCTTCACCGTCCCCGAGCTGATGCGCTGGCCCGAAGTCTCGAAGCACTTCGGAGCGCACCTATGCAGCACCGATGTATTCGCCTCTGCGCCCCCTCCCTCCGGCGACCACCAAGCCTATCAGCGCTGGGAAGACCTGCGCAAGCGCGTGATCGAGCACAACGTGCGGGTCGTCGCAAAGTACTACACGCGCATCGGCATGGGTCGCCTGACGCAATTGCTCGATCTGACGGAGGAGGAGACGGAGAAGTATATCAGCGAGCTTGTGACGGCGAAGACGGTGTTCGCGAAGATCGATCGGCCGGCGCGCGTCGTCAGTTTTGAGAGGAAGAGGGATGCGGATGATGTGCTTAATGAGTGGAGTGGGAACATGAAGAGTCTTTTGGGGTTGTTGGAGAGGATTGATCATTTGATTACGAAGGAGGAGATGATGGCGAGGATTGCGCCGAAGGCTGGGAAGGCGAACTAATCTGAGTCTCGAGGCGAGAAGAGGATGTTGCGCAGAGCGGGGCTCCTAGATGTATACTAGTTCTAGACTTGAGGGTTCCGAAAATGAAAATAATGAAAATGTAATGGAATCTATAATCTTTGTGCTTGGTATCTACATTCCTGTGTACAGTACGTCTATATCCGTCCTTCCCATATACCCCTCTATATCCCCCTTCTCTCCGTCTCTCTTCCGTCCCCATTTCTTTTTCTGGTGTCAAAATGGCATATCCATATCCTCCACACTCTCTTCCTCCTTTCCCTTCCCCCCTTCTTTTCCCTCCTGCCCCACAACCTCCCTAATAAACCCCACAAGAGCACCCACCCACTCCTTACCCACCGGCACAAAATGTCCCCCCGGATGCACCACCACCCTCTCTTCTCCGCCCACACACCGTTCCACCAGCCCTCTCGTGCGATCCTCCTCCACAACAGTATCCAAGCTCCCAATCACATGCAGCAGCGGCGTCGTAATCTTCGGTTCATAGAACGCCCTATACCGTGGATGCGGTGCGAAGAATCCGCTATAGCTGACCGCGAACTTCAGCGGCGCATTCACCCTCTCCCCATCCTCCCGCACAAAACTCCGCGGGAAATCCAGACCCCCGTCTCTGCCCGCCGCAGCAAACGCAGCAGGCCGATCCGTCTCCAGCAGCGACGCAACAATCGCCGCCGCCGCCGCGCCCTGCGAGAAGCCAATCACGCCATCCACGCCGCCCGCCTGCTGCATCGCGTCCGCGATGCGCGCCAGGCCCTCTTCTAGCCCGTAGTACAGGCCCGTGCTCTCATCCCGCCGCCACCACGCCCACGCATCGATCTCGTCGTCCTCGGCCACCCTCCCCACGCCGTTCCCGCCGCTGCTGATGCCGCCTTCGTTGGTGATCGGCGCCGTGTATCCCGGGATCTGGCTCGGCGAGAGCCGGTGCGGCGCCGTGGGGTAGATGAGCTCGACGCCGCCCGGGTACTGGGGGAGGGAGCCTGGGACGGGCTTGGAGGGGTTGGGGGAGGCGGGGAAGGCTTTGGAGAGGGATTTTTCGAGCGCGCGGGTTTTGGCCCGGAAGTTGGGCCCGGATTGCGTATAGCCTTGGAGGAGTTAGTTTGCGACGAGAGCGAGAGGGGAGGAGAGGAGAGGAAGGATGCGTACCGTGGAGCATCAGGATCTTCAACTTGCGCTGCGTTGGTGCTGCGCTCGCCGTCCCCGATGCTGATGCGCCTGTCGCCATATTTCTTAGGCCTGGAGCAGCGCCTGTTCCTGGTGCGATCCGACTAGGCGCAGTAGATGAAACAATGTGGGAGGTGAATTGTGAAAGGCGTGCGATAGACCGCACACTGCTCATTTCTTGGAGATATTGAGGAGTGCGAGGCTCACTGATTGCTAATCAGTGACGGAGGACCCTGGAGGTCGGGGATTCTTCCGCATTTTTAGCGCGAGGCTGCGTGTCCAACTCAGCCTTGCGAGGGGTGATGGGCTTGGCCTTGGGGATTAGATGGCTGATGGTTGGAGTGTACAATAGAATTGGACACAAGATGTGAGGAAAGTGCAGATTGAAAATATTAGGAGGCAATGGTCTAATAGCAGAGATTAAATGATGTTCGTTGTGCTGACGTTATGCCTGAAAGTTTGAGATGTTATAAAAGTGTAAGAGGAGATTGGGAGCGGCGAGGCTGAGTTGGAGGTCTGTTGTCAGAATAAGTGTTGGACATGCTTCCGTAAACTCTTTATGAAGCTGTGCTTCGTGGATTTATTTAAAGTTGTCGCTATAAACCTGCAAGGTGAAGTCACGTCCAAGTGAGAAACAGTGTTGCCGGAATATGTCTTCCATTACCTTCGCATTTGTGAATGTATGTGAATGAATCTATAAGTAACGTCCATGTATTTAAGTACAGACTAGTTTACATGGCCTACCACTACGTGTAGTAAGTAATTGCAAGATTTATAATTCTAAACCTACTAAGTAAGCTACCTTCCTGAATCATCGGATCCTACTATTGCCACTGCTTTGTTCTAGGTTGGAGGAAGCAAATTATCCTATTAGAAGTGAGCTGGATTAAGTAAGCAGTCCTACATACTTTTATTTATATGCTCGTAAATAAAAATAGTAGAGCTATATAAATTAATATATATATTACTTCAATATTATAAATATAGTAGTGTTACATGAATACTCTATATCTTATATATTACATTATAAACATGTATATTGAAAGGTAGAGGGAAGAGTAGGGGGGCGGCTGGAGGGGGGTTGCAAGTTTTATAAGTTCTTTCTCATTGCAAATTTTACAATCATTAGTGCATTCTTAGCATTCGAATTGGAATATTTTCTTAAAACACGTGAATATGGATAGACATACTAAGAATACGTATTCATTCGAATATGTAGTCGATTACAGGTGAATATCCTTAGCATTCCGGCAGCACTAGCGAGAAAGGCCAACTGTGACAAGAGACTTAATAGACCATGCAAAAGGCCGTAGGAAGGCAGACATTTCATCGTTAATGCTAATTTTATTTCTGCAACAAACTCTAGACATGTCCTATACCCCTATTACCATAAATGAGCGCGAGAAGAGAAAAAAATGTGTTTCGCCCATCACCGACGAATCTCTGATACGTCAACCCCTCACAGCACGGCGCTCAATGTGCCCCTTCTGCTTCTTGCGCCCTTCATACAGTCCTTTTGGAAACCGATCTCCGTAAGCATAGTGGCCATAATGGTTCGGCGGATATACTGATGGCGAAGCTGCTGCCGAGTCGATCGTCGATACGCCGGTACTGGTGCTTGGACCCAAACTGAGAATGGATGAGCTAAATGAGATTGGCGAGTTTCCTTCGGTGGAGGAGATGGTGCTGAATGTGTTGTTGGCTTTTGAGGTGACAAAAGTTGAAGGTACGGGGTAAGATGACGTTGATAGAGCGGTGACGGCTGTTGAGGGTCAGTATATTGAAACATAGGAAGTAGAGAGGAGGAGAAGGCTTACTGTCGAGGGATGATATTGAGCTTGACGGAAAAGGCCAATAGGCTATGTTAGTAGCAGATGGGGTTGAATACGCCGCAGTAAGAGTTGATGACGGAATAGCTGATGACAAGATCTTCGTCCCGTTAATTGGGCTGTTGCGGCTCGTGGAAAAGATAGTGGCGATGGAACTTCTGGTAATGAAGGAGGAGCTCGTTGCATTCGCGAGTGCGAATGGTGCTGAAGAGCTCAAAGGAACTGAGGAAGATCTTGGACCACTGGTTGTAAGAAATATGCTACTCCAGACCGTGCGGGTTGTTGTTGTATGACGGCGTGCTCTGCTCGAAGAGCTGTTGACAAAATAGACCGAGGAAGTGCTCAAAGTGGATGATACTTCTGTCGACGTTGTGATGAAGACAGTCCCGGTGGCCGCTGAAAAAACAGACGTTGTGTTAAATGAGACTGGGAAGTATGGCGTTTCACTTGACGTTGGCACTGATTGCAAGACTGAAGCACTGGTTGGTGCGGGGAAGAATGTGGAGGTGCCGTTTGAGACGGGATAGTAATAGCTACTGGTGCTATGGTGAGAATGATGATGTGACTTTGGAGGTTGTGTGCCAGTGCCAGTTAAAGCAGTCGCGAAGGTAATGTTACTGAATGTGTAGGGGCCGTGGCTAGGTGAGGATGGAATTGAAACGCTTGCAATTATGGTAGGAAATGCAGAAAGGGATGAGCTGCTTCCAGTTGGAGAATTCTCATCAGTTGTAGCGGTTGAGATTGATAAGATCGAAGCACACGGTGATGACGAGCCAGTCGGTCCAACAAAGGAGGTTAAATCATTTGTTGGCAAGAATGGTGGATATGTGCTTGATGGAGTCAACGTAGGGAAGATAATGACTGTAAGCGACTCCGAAACTGAGGTATTAGCCGCGGACGAAGAGAACGAGACAGTTGGTGTTGCAATAAAAGTTCCATTGCTTGCAGAATGAGACGAAAATCCGGTAATTGGGGAATTTCCTTCCGTTGTAACGATGGAAGTTGTCAGAATGATCCCAGAATACGATGAAGATCCAGTGGCTCTCACTGTGGCCGAAGAGTTGCTTAACGGGAAATATGGGCCTTCCGAGCTCGAGCTAGTCGGTACCGGTGGGTAGCTGTAGTATGGAGGATAGTAGATTGGCGCAGATGAGCTGGCATTCAGGAATGAGATGGTGCTTGAAGAGAAAGAAGCGGATGGGGCCGTATATCCTGTTGGACCAACAGTGGAGGTCGAATTGCTCAACGGATAGTAACCATAGTCATACCCGCTAGCAGCACTGCTTTGTCCTGACGAGCTCGTATGACTTGACAGAAGTACGCTCGATGGCAATGCCACAGTAGTCGTAGAGTTCAAGGGAGTACTGAATGGCACAGTACTGGTGCTAGTGAGTGTAATAGCAATAGTAGTTACAACCTCTGCGCTGGCGGTAATGGGGCTATTCGACGTGTGGCTGAAGATGAGACTCGAAAAGATAGCAAGGCTCGATGCTACAGATGATGATGTAAGGGCCGATGATGCAGGCCAATGGATATCAGTGCTGGTGTTACTTGACAGCGCAGTGTAAGAACTTGGACTAAGTGACGTCGATGATGAAGGATAGCTTATAGGACCATATCCCAGAGCCAACGTCGTCGATGGGCCGACAGCAGAGGTGCTCAAAGCATGAAACAAAGAATTGGTAAGGGGAGTGACCGACGAGACAGGCGTTGATGTACCGACCAAAGTTGAGTTCTCCGCCGGAGTTGTTGAAGAGGCCTTTGAGATTACTGCATGGACATCAGCAAAAATTCCGGAATATTGCTATCAACTTCTCAGAAACATACCAGTGAAAACCAAACTGCTACTGCCGGACAGGGTGGCAGTAATGGGAGAATTTTCGCTCGTGAAAAGAATAGCAGCAGAACTTGTGGTCGACAGCGATGGCGTATTCACAATGGAAAGAGTGATACTGGGCGCCGTAGAGCTGGAAACAGTGGGTTCTGGCCCTGAGCCGCCGTAGGTATAGTGCCCATAGTCTCCACCATTGTACACAGGATTATACGATGAATAGACGTCTTGCGCGTGACGGCGGAGTGGCTGAAGAAAAGGAGGCAGGGCGAGAGTGGTGGGGATGAGAGAGAGGAAGAAAGCGAGAACTAGTGCAACTCTTTCCGCCCCAGAGATCTTCATCTTCGCCTGAAGTATGTCAACTCATGTGCAAAGGAGCGTGCAAGATGGATCTTGGATTGGAGCTTACGGCTTGAGAGTTCGCACTCTTCACAAGAGACAAGTCCAAAAAGAGATGGCGTAAACGAAACGAATGTAGTTTATGTGATTGAAAACGAGAGTAAACCACAGCTATTGGTTAGCACTGCAAACAACACCTCGAAAATAGTGTGTCGTTGACTCGAATGTGTCAAATCTGAGAAAAATCGAGGACACCAAGGCCTGACATATCCCTTCTATTTATATGCCAATTACAAGTCTAGCTCCTTATCTTCAGCCTGCTGTGATGTGCTGAAGGAAAATTGTTGGGTAGGCCCACACACGTGCGTACCCTGATTTCCAGCTCAACTCTGACAATAATTTGAGATATACCGCCACTTACAGCATGATTTCAGATCATCATATGGCTTCAGATGCATATGCCTATCTTGCAATTGGGATGTTGTGCTGGCTCTCGGTTTCGAGGATTCCACATGATGAGCACCCGAGATGGCGAGTATCCGGGCTGCAGATCTCCCGTTTATCGAAATAAGTAACGCCTATGGAGATTCGTATCGGGCAAACCGAACGGTGACGGTGAGGTACAAACCTTGATATGAATGGAAAGCTACCTGTATCAGGGGGCTAATACGTCGAGATACAGCCGAGAAAACGTGGACCAGGACGAAAATGAAGGGTACAAGAAAAAGAGAGTGAGACGACGGTTATACGAAGATTTGCAAAATCTACCGGCACCTTGAAGAATAGATTTTGATGATAATGAGGGCAGCACAATGGCATAGCACAGAGATTCACAGCTTCCAATTAAGGCGAGTCAGGAGATGAGAAAAAAAGAGCAAAATACCGAGGTTGTCTCTGAAGTATCTCTCTTCTCAAACGAAAACGAGCTATCTGCAAAGTCCGCAGCTCCAACTTAGGGACTGTGTAGACGTGGCAAAAAGGCAAACGCATTTTCAGCCTGGCTGCATGAGAGCTATGGAGGGCAGCTCGCTTGTAATACTGCTGTGGCATTGAGAAAGAGAAAGTAGAGTTAACGGATAGAAACCAATGACAGAAAATGGCAGAAAATGGCAAACAAACAAACAACGACAAGACGATCTGCACAACAATCAGGCATCGAATTGCCAGGCCTGGCCTTCGTATCTTGTGTACCTTTGCTTTCCCTGCCAAACACATGGCCAACAAGGGGGTTGCTGCAGATGTAAACAAGCCCCGTACGACAATACCATCTGCTAAACGGAGGTTGGACCTGCTATCCTTTAATATCCAAATCAACAGTTAGGGAACATCTTTGCAAAAGGAGCGTTGCAATTTTTCATATAATTCCACAGTGTATTTGAATTAGGAAACCTTGTTCGCTTATTGCTCGACATTTTGCCTTGTGGAAGCCAGATATCCTCCTGAATTCGTTTGTCCTGTAAAAAATGAAAATTTGCCATGTCAAAAAAACGCCTTCCGCTGTGGCTGGAGAGCCGCATACAGGTGGCGGTTCCTTGCTCCCGCACATGCAGCACAAAACTCTTAGCGACATTCTGGTTGCCGATGATTCCACTACATGCCGTTTTAATTTCGGCAACGAGCACTTCCCTACTCGACCTTCTTGACAGCTTCACGAAGGCTTGGAGCGGTGGTCTTGGTCATGTTCGTGTTGCTCTTCTCAAGGTCAGCAGCCCACAGAGCGGCGCCCACTTCGCAGAGAGTTAGTTTCAGGGCTGACGAAAATGGCAAAATCACTACCCACCTGTGTTGGTAAACGAGAAGAGGATTGATGCAACAGGAATAAGTTCAAGAAGGCTGGCTACAGTGCCAAATCTGAGTGATAGTTAGATCAGAAATCTTTCGTTTGAGAATTGGACACTGACGCGGTGTATGGTCCGACATGTTCTTGAAGGAACGAGTCACGCTCTGAAGCACTCCATTTCTTAAGTTGGAAATACTGCATCCTTCGTCAGCAGCAAAAACAATGTTCTTCACAAACAATAACTTTCTATATCATGGTATCAAACTTACACGTGTATGAGCGGCTATAAACATTAGCACCATACACAAAGTGATGAGACAATTGTCCACCAGAACTTACATTGTCCACGAGTCCGTCCTTGAATAAACACAAAGATAGCTGTACCAACCACCGGAATAAAGTTGAGCGGTAAATACATGAAGTACCTTCTAAATCAGCTCATATTCTTGGTTTTGTGCGAGTGTGCCACTGTACCTGAGCAATGCCTTTGGTGTAAACTTCTCAAATGGAGGTTTGGCCAGTTTGCCAAGCTTCGAGATGGGGTCGCCTCCTGACTTGATCTGTCGTCCTTCTGCAACAACGTTGCTCTCATGCTCAGCCATAAGTGTTCCATCAAATGTATCTATTAAAGCATCCTGGATGAAGAAGGACCTCGAGAGCATGGTGATGATTGTGGAACTTTCGCTGAGGACGAGAAGGACGGTTGTGAAAGGGGCTAATGGTCCATTGATGAAGAACATGATTGTCACTACAACTGATTAGTGCATGGCAATAGAAGATGTGATATACTCCTCACCTTGTGGCACATAGGTAAGCGCGAACATGAAAACCAGAACGGTAATGGACAACATAAATGTAGGGAGGATCTTCTCCAGGAGAGGCTTCCTATGAAGATTATGATTAACACCGCAGCAATAACAGGACAATTGAAATTCCTACCATAGTGCTCTATGAGAAAAGTAGTAAAAGATACCCTATTGCGGTCAATATCTGTGTTCCTATCCTGCCATCCTGTCCTCCTCACCTTGATGGGATACATATACGACCCAGAGCTCGCAGCAGCCAAAGCCACAGTCTTCACCTTATTAAAGTCCTCGATCCTGTTTCAATCAGTTCCCTTCATTTCCTCACACAGAGCACAAACTTACGCAACCTCCTTGGCCTTCGCTTTCGCCTTATCAACAGTCGATATGTCAGACATGGTCGCGGTCTTGTCGCCCATAGTTCCTAAAGATGTTTATTTTGAACGTCACAACTTTGAAGGGAATGTTCGAGCAGTCAACACAGTTTCAAGGAATTTACAAAGGCTTCAACGAAGGAAACTGTGGCATGTGGTCGATGATGTATCCTCTCGCGCTGGATAACGTCAATGAATACCTACGTCATGCGTGCACGCGGCTGAAGCCTTGCCGGAATTCGGCATAATGATTTTCCTTTCCCAATCATCTCCCTTGGGAGATTCAATGACCCAGCGAGGCTTACAAAAACGCGAAGGCACTGGAACCATCAGCATATCCACAATCAATAATATGCATCGTGTTTAAATGTGGACGATTCAATATTCCAGTGGATATTATTCCACATGCAATTATGCCTATCTGCAGTCTATGCTACAGTATCCTCCACACACTACTCATAATAAGAATTACTCAAGGAGAGTATAGGACGCCGAATAATGACCCTGCCTGATGATAAAATACCGCCCTATCCTCTGTAGGTACAAATGAAAACGCCAAGTAGTCATTAGGATCATGATGTGTGAGAGAAGTGAGTAAATCTATCTCGTGCGGTCCTCCTCAGTCGTCGGAGTTCGGGTTACTCCAAGTCTCGAAGCAATATCGGAGAGCCAGCTGCCAGTCGTATTGTTTCGATGAGCGCGGGATGGAATAGGAGAGACGATTCCGCGCTCGATATCCGAGTCATTCGTGGGTTCACGGCTTGAGCCCGGAGAGACAGGTCGGCCGGCCGTGGGAGAATTGTTCAGAGCATTCGCTATTTGAGATTGAATGTCGTCGTCGTCGTTGTCGTCGCGGTAGGGCTCATAGCGCGGGCTGGAAGATCCACCTCGAGCAAGTGATCGAACAACATCGCCTTTACAGATAGGGCAAGTTCGGCGACGCGTGGTGAGCCATGGAGTGCTATGTTTGGTCAGTATGTATATGCAAGGTGCGAAGGAAGAGAGAATGCTTACATGCAATCCACATGGAATTCGTGACCACATGGAAGGCTCATGACGCGACTGACACCGTCGACGTACTCCTCAAGGCATACCACACATTCAACCTGCCTGCCCATATACTTCTTCCACTCGCTCGCGACGTGCTTTTCATGTTCTTTGCCGATTGGTCGGGGTGTTTCGAGATTGCTAGAATTCGATCGCGAAAGGTTTCCGGGTTCTGGAAGACCAGACGTAGTCCTTGAGCGAGGGCGAGGCCTGGATTGGAGTAGAGGGGTCGTAGGAGATGAGCTTGTAGGGGACGGCTGTCGTGATTGACTACCAGAGGGAGAAGTTACTGTGTGATAAGTGCGTACAGGGAGTCTCTCAACAACCGACTTTGGTGCACGCCATCTGCGCCTTCGTATCCGAGATCGCAGGAGAAGCAGTGCATAGACTACGGTAAGGGTAACAAGAGGACTGATAACCAAGACCAGTAATGTATCAAAGAATGGTGTGACGCCGTTTGCCTGAATCAAAGTGACCCATAAACCTTCGTGGCCGTCGTTATAGCCTAGTGAATCGTCTTCATCGTCTTCCTCATCCATAGGAGGTTCGTTAAAGTCATTATCATCGTCGTCACCAAATATTGTGGTGAGTAAACTTGATTTTTCACTTTCTGTTCCTGTGGTACTGGAAGTTTGTTTCTTTGATGCTTTATCATCAGAACGTTGAGCTGCCGGAACACCGTCAACGTATTCGCCGCTTCCTGGTGTTATACTGCCACCTCTAAAGTCACCATTTGGCTTCGCAACATTGGTCGTCGTAGACTTTTTGCCTTGGATATCCTGTGTAGGAGCAGTATCCCTCTCTACTGGGGACTTGCTATTGCCCTTTTCTGTACCCTTTGGCGTCGTCTTTGATGCCTTCGACGTGTCCTTCACAACTGGATTGTTGACGAGATCAGGATCTCTCCAGTCGTGGACACCAATAACAAATCCATCATCGGCCGTAGCTTTTGAAGAACCCTTGTTCTTGGAGGGATCCTTGGACGTGTGCTCGCCCTTGACAGTCTTGGCTGGTACAACCTTTCCGAAGTCTTCATTCTCGTCCCAATCATCAACCAAGACCCAGTCCAGAACACCTTTCTTAGCTGGTGTCCCCGATTTTGAACCGGAAAATAAACGGCTGAACCAGGAGCCTTGTGATTCCTCCGACGCACTCGTCTCTGCGGCTTTCTTTGGAGGAATGGCATTCACTTTTGGAGCTGAGGTAGTTGGGCCCTTTGCGGTCTTCGAGACCTTCTTTCCCTTCTTTTGCGACTTCTTTGGTCGTTGAACTCTCAGGACAGAGTTTCCATTCTCGTCAGTTGTGTCCTCGATATAAGTGCCAGCGGGTATCAAGGACGATAAGAGATGAGCGGTGGTGTGCGAAGTGAACACAGAAGGTATAGTGACATTGGAAGTGTCGCCGCGGGCATACATCTGGATCAATGGCCCTCCACGAGTATCGTCTCCTACGATGACAGCTATTCCTCCTCTTCGTTGTGCCCATTTGACCTTCTCTAGAAACCCGCAGCCACCACGACTGAGCAGGACGACCTTTCCAGCAATCTCGGCACCTTCTTGTATGGATTGAATATCGGCATGGTCGGTATCGAGGCTTACGACGTTGTCGGATTGTTGTCCTGGTTTGGCGCCTTTCGCAAGTGATGCCACCGACAAGGGATTGTGAAGGTAATCGTCCGTCCCATCATCTGCGTGCCCCGCACTAGAATATTTGTCAACAGCAGAACCGGTCCCCGCAACGGATCTCTTGCTGTGTGCCTTGCTGGCTGCTAGCTTTTTGCCGTTCTGCGAAGGTTGTCCACTATTCTTGTTCCCATCAGACCAGCCTGGAACATCACTGCAGCCCAGCTCCCCCTCAACGCCCGTAGATATGATCCCTTGCCTAATAGTGTCGTCGCCGAAACCACTTCCAATCCACAGCTGGCCACTCAGGCCCCTCGGGGGCAAAAGAGGTCCAAACGCGGCAGGTCGGGCAAGAAAGGAAGTCGTATTGTCGTCGGTCAGGCTGATGATTGCATTCGGAGGGAAAAGCGACAGTGGCGCACTAAAGAAGAAAGAGCCAAGCACTCCATTATTCTTCGACTTGGATTTGCTCGCAGCAGCTTCCTTCGGAATACTAGGAGATTGTAACGAAAGCACGAGGAGGGTGAAGGATGCGACGAAAAAGGCGACGAGAATGACGATGCGAGGAGTCCTCATGATGTTGATGAAGCCGGCGCAGCCGCTGAGCCCTTCCCTTCAGCTCCCCAGCTGTTGTTGATAGCGCGGCTACGACCGCATGCAGCTGTGGTAACTCTCGTCGTATCACTTGGATATATTATGCGTGGAAAGTATCGTCTTGATCGCTATATGTAGGGAATGCGGAGATAATGCGGAGGTCGATATGTAGTGAGAGCGGATGTGATGGGACATAAGTGCCAAGGCAGGCTGGGATGCTTGTCAGTGGATCGTGGCTTGATTATGACAAGGGTTAAGTGTGTGTGGCTGTGATGATGAATCACGACTAAGTATGCAGCACACGACATAAAATCATAAAATGCTAGAATTACTGAATCATTATACTATCAAGTACGGCGATCATTAGATCAAATTTTTAGAGCTGAGAGTATTATTATATGAGTATCTTAAGAGATGGTAAAAATGCTCTAAAGCACCAAATCATGGTCGTGGTCGTCAAGAGTAAACTGCGAGAACAGATCCACGTAATCCACTGGATGTCCTCACACGAGCTGATACTAAGGAGTCAGAATATTAATTAATGGAAATCTTGTGATCATACAGGTACGGAAATCAGCTCTTCAGTTGCAATTTTGATGAGCTTTTTATCTTGGGTGGAGATTCTGAATATTATCACGTGACCAATAACTTCCTAATATGAAGTATCAATCTCCAGCTTCGAGATGGGCCATGGTCTTCATGACTATCTCGCAATTTGGCATATTCCCCTATGTAGGTGATCAAGGTATTATGTGTCAGTATTTCCCGTCTTTGCTCTTTTCCCACCTTGACGGAATGCGACAGTGATTAGTTGTTCAATAGATCGCACCGTTTGATCTATATGATACTTCGATTCTTTGTGGAATTCCTAATCTAAGCCTCCCAATGTTGCAGACCTAAGTTTATACACTTTGAGGCCATTCTCGGAGCACTTGTTGTAGGTTCAGCACTACAGCATCTTAGGTTTTCCAAAATTTAGCATCCATAACGGCTTCCTGAGAATCTTCGAGTGCCGGTCCGCGTTTTTGAGGTATCACCAGACAACACAAGCTTTTCATTATTATCTCCCATATTAATAATATTAGGCTCTATTCCAGACGGGGTTAAAGCCGTCCAATCATATCGGCGATACCATCTGAATTGCCAAAAAGGGACAAGGTCGCGGACGCCGAGTGTCGCGGATTGATAATACGGTCCGCTCTTCGCGGCCTAACAGGGTCGAAAGAGCCGTTCTGCAATATATCACATCGCTGTTTTGCGTGCCATTTGGTACACAAACCCATCACGAGGGTATTCATATATGGAGTTTTTGAGGATCATGGACGGCATGATGACGGAGCCTGGATCTGGGGGTGTGGAGAAGTCCAGTTGTATAAAATGTGAGAAGATCCCACCAACTTACCTACGAACTTTGATGTACTGATTGTTCAGAAGCCATTATCGAAGAGTGATCAATAAGGCAATAATACAAAATGCTCGTCTCCAGCTTGTTCACCGTCGCCGCCGTGCTCGTTGCAAAAGCCACTGCTCACGGTGCAGTGACCAGCTATGTCATCGATGGCGTTACATATCCAGGCTACCAAGGCTACAGTCCTGAGTATGGACCTCCAACGATCCAACGGCAATGGCCGTCATATGATCCCGTGTACTCCGTCTCCGATGCGAAGATGAGATGTAATGGAGGAACATCTGCTCCACTCTCCGCGCCAGTCAAAGCCGGCGGAAGAGTCAAGGCCATCTGGTCACAATGGACACACGCACAGGGACCAGTTATGGTGTGGATGTACAAGTGCTCTGGCGCTTTCAGCTCCTGCGATGGATCTGGCAACGGATGGTTCAAGATTGACCAACTGGGCTTGACTGCGCCGCCGCTCTCGAGCAATAATTGGGGAACGGCGAAGGTGATGAAGGACTTGGCATGGACAAGCACCATTCCGGCGAACCTAGCAGATGGAAACTACCTCATTCGACATGAGCTCCTTGCTCTCCATCAGGCAAACACCCCGCAGTTCTATCCTGAGTGCGCCCAAATTGTTGTTTCGGGAGGCGGCGGCCAATCTCCAAGCGGAAGCTATCTTACCGCTATCCCATCATATGCGAGCTCGAGCGATCCAGGCGTGAGGGTATGTATCATCGATCCAGACACTGAAGTTTTGCCCTAACAACGTGTTGCAGGTTGATGTTTACAGCAGCACTGCAACGACCTACACCTGCCCTGGGCCCGCCGTTTGGAGCTAGATGATGCGTAGAACAGCGAAGTCCAGAAAAGTATGGACGAGAAAGAAGAAAGAAACGCAACAGCGGATGGATGCAAAAGGAGGTTGATGGTGCCTTGACAGTCGAAGGGAGGCGGATGGTCCATGGCAGATGTAGTGATGCTTCATAAGACACTCGTTTTGTAAATAGCAACCAAAAAATGTACATTGATTGTGCGCGGCTGGTCTCGGCTTCGGTAATTTGCATGATCACTTCGAAACTGTCTGCTTTCTCCGTCATGCCACCGTGTCTCTGGGCGAGGGGCCGTCGGGGCTCGACATCGCGAGCTCAAGAGACCAGACGTCGAGAACAGCGTGAATTCCGTAGGTAGAGACTTGCCTCTTCCACCAGCTCCTTGGGACCCTTAAATCTAGTAGATATCTGCCTCTTTCACTAGCTTCTTGCGGCCCTTGAATTTTGTAGACTTGCCTCGTTCACTAGCATTTTCCAAGTGTTGAATTCCCGTGGAGATCTGCTTCTTTCTTTCGCCAGCTTTCTGCAACACCTCGTATAGAAAGTCAAAGTCAAGGGAGTAGAGCGTCAGCGTCTACACACTCACCGTCCCCCCCACTGCCAGTGCTTCCTTCCCCGAGAGAGTCCACAATCGCACACCATCACATCCATCGTCACGAGTCAACAATTGGAGTTCCAGTCCCTCGATATGTGCAATATGTCTTCGATTCAGGCTGTTTCGGATTTCAGGGTTGAAGAGGGCCAAGAGGCACTCAATTACCGTCGGTTGTTGATTTATCAATCCGCATTGGGCAAGACGTGTCCGGTTTATGTCATCCCCGCATCTCGCTAGCGAGTAATCTAATCCGGACGTCACGTCTCCTTCCACTCTGTCTTCTTGCTAAATACCAACCGCATCCTCCATCCTGCATCCTGCATCTTGCATCCTGCATCCTCCTGCACTTTATCTGTTATTGATTTTATTGATTTCTTCAGATGAACGCCTTCCCATATGCAAGTCTCATGACTTTCCCTTCTGGCTCCTGGCCGACAGTCTCCAACATTATCCGAGACGGTCCGGAATCCCTCGAGTCTGTTCTTGGTATCTTCTCACTGAGAAGCCGAGTTAAACAGCTTCTTTATTAGCTACCATTTTGGTCCTGGCATCCGTCAAATCCATATCCGCCAACGTGCTCGCAGATGGTCCGATGTTGGGATAATCTTTGGACATCCATCGACTCCAGCCTGATACAGAGAGGCAATATTGTCGCCGAGACTTGTCTTGCGCATCTATGGCCAGGTCCCATGTCTTCATCCATTTTTGTACCTGCGATGCGGCATCAACTGCGTCTACCCGACCCCTCTCCTTTCCGGGTTCCAATATCTGTGAAAGCATTCAGATGGGCAGGTTCTCCGGAGCTTTGACTTTCATCGGCTTACCGTCGAAAACTTAGGCAGAATAGAAGCAGGTACCAGCAGCGATGCAACTTTGCGTAGCAATGCGTGGCGCTATGTCGACAGCCATTAGCGGGGATCTTAACCTTATACCTCAACATAGATGCATGGATGACAAACCCTTTTCAGGTACCATAATGAAAGCAGCCCCGGATTCATATCAGCCAGAACACGCCGCCGAGCTGACCCAAATGATTCGGACAGCGAGGTGCTATTTATAAACATGGGGGCTATAGAAATGCAGTCTCAAGTTCTTGGAGGCATTGAGTGAGGTCAATGAGTGTAAAGAGGTGGCCGAATACCAGCCTTTCCCACCTAGAAAGGGGTACGCTGACTATCGGAGCCCGTGGATGACCACAACGACCAATGCCTTATCCGGCCATGGGTCAGGGCAATCTTGTTGACCGACAAGATCGTCTGGAAAAGCACATGGCATTGCCGACTGACGGTTGAGATGCTTCATTCGCATTCAGCCTCAGAGAATACCAGAGGGGCGTAAAAGGTAGGCAAGCCACTTTCATTCAGGTTGTGCTCGTATAGTTTGCCAGGCGCCTCGGGACGATGGCATGTCCATGGCTATATTTCAAGTTTGTGGAGATAGATAGCCATAAGCAGAGCAAATAGATTTCACTCGTCTCTTCACTCCTTCCCAGGTCAACACCAGAGCGGCTACCTCGGTGACGGGCTTGCTGCGGAACCCGCAAGCATATGTTCGTGGCATGCAATCGGGTGCCGCTCGGTGTTCGCATGCCGTATAAGCAGCGAGTTGCGCTTTGCCCTGAATTCGATATATGCTCACTTAATATACAGAGTGTGAATTGTTACTCTGCAGCAATTTCCAGATATATCATGATATCGGTCACAAGCTCCCTGACGAAAGCACTCCTGGTATTCCCCGCATTGTCAGCCAAGCTTGGTACACCATGTCTTAATATGTCTCTATGGCCTGATGCTGGAAGAGTGTTTGCCGTGACTCTTTTACTGTTCATGAAAATGCCCTAGACTGCTCTTACAATTTGTTACAATTCCCAAGTCCTATCATATGTGGCTAAAAATGGAAGGCATGTTGAAGATCCTGAACACCTCGCTTCGTTTGTCCTATTATAGTTCATTGCAAGTTATCACATCTTCAATATCAGGCAGGTCATATGTTCATCTGAAGACTATGTATATTATATTGCAGAATCGATAGCTCTTAGTCCTATTAACTCGATCAACAGGGGAAAGACTGCAGCTCTGCGCCGTAATGGCATGGTACTACGTGAAAGTGATAAGGGATATATTGCTGCGGGGAGAGCTCAAGCTCGTTCTCCACGAGGAGAACAAGGAACGCTTCATTATGGCAAGCTGCTGCGATATTGATGAGGGCGATCATTGGTGCCGATGGCCAGAGGATCCTACCCTGCGATATTACTCACGGCTCTTGGTTTCCGTGCCATCGTTGTAGCAGCTCACTAGATAATTCAGCGCCGAAATCTATATAAGAACGTCAGATTCCCACCAATGTTTCGTTTCCCATCCGCTCATCCACACAGACTTCTTCACTCATTCAGCTCTCCAATCATCTTCCAATCGCAACCAACTTGCATCCATCAATATGCTTTCCATCATCTCCGTCCTGGCGTGCGCCGCCGCCGTCATCGCCACCCCGGTTTTTGAGGTCCCTGTTGCTTCCGCGACCTCCAGCTCTGTTGCTCCCAACCCTTCCCAGGTCTACATCAACTCCATCTCCTATGGTGGAACTGGTTGTCCACAGGGCAGTGTGGGATCTTTCATCTCCGACGACAGACAGACGTGGGTATCCGAATCTGACGACATAGTGGTAAATATCCGAGTTACTAAGCACCGTACTAGATTCACCCTGATCTTCGACTCCTACGTCGCCTCCATCGGCCCCGGCGTCGCCGCAACAGAGTCCCGCAAGAACTGCCAGCTGAACTTGGATCTTCAGTATCCATCGGGCTTCCAGTACAGCATCTTCAGCACCCAGTTCCGTGGTTACGTTGGCCTTGACGCTGGCGTCACTGGTGTCCAGAAGGCAACTTACTACTTCTCCGGTCAGCCAAACCAGGTCTCTTCGCAGACGTCGTTCACCGGCCCTCTCTCGACCGATTACTCCGTCTCCGACAATGTTCCGTTCACCTCCACCATCTGGTCTCCTTGCGGCCAAGCCCTCCCACTCAACATCAACTCCCAGGTCCGTCTTACCAGCACCAAGAGCACCGCAACCGGCATCCTTACCGATGACTCCATCGATGGCCACATCAAGTTCGTGGTTGGCGTCCAGTGGCAGAAGTGTTAGTGCCTCGATCAGACCTGGCCTCGGAGTGTAAGCGGAAGAGCTTTGCTTAGATGCGCCTTCGATTCTATTTCTTTGTTCTTGAACACCGACTGATTGGCTGCAGGCACACCACCAAAGAACTAGGCAGTGCAAGGACAAGACCAGACGCTGCGCTTATTACTTTGCTTCTTGAGGTGGTGAGACCTTCGTCGTTGGCTTGAACGCGTGGAGGGTGGATGAAGATGGATTGGCTTGGATGATCGCATCTTGTTGTTTTATGAGTGGTGATGAGGACTGTCAGCTTGTAAATGACAGAGAGGTTGGTGGGTTGTTGTGTACTGTCAAATTGAATAGCTTGCCAGTAATGCAGTCCTGATGAATGTGATATTGAGAAGTCTTGAAGATATTGGCGGTGGGTATCAACAGCCGTTCATATATAGAATGTGGTTTTTTGAAGATATCAAAGACGTTGCTAACACATATCAGCGTAATAGACAAAGACACTAGAGTATTTGTGGTATTAAAAGAGCCTTTATATTCATAACCTTTGTAGTCATTGTGAAATAATATAAAAATCAGAAAATTGGAGCTATTCTGCACACCTGGAGCGGGTAAACGTAAAAGCCTCAGCATGCAACTGTGTCTTCATAATGTGACTCTGCGGCGACATTTCCGTTTCTTAATATACCTCACCCACACCCACTACCTCACTTCCAACATCAAACCCTCATGAAAAGCGGCATCAAGGCGTCTGAGGAAGACACGTCCTGTGTTAATGTCGCTAGACCTCTTTTTCGAGGTCTCGGCGGCCCCAGATGTCTCGGCGGGGCGAGTCGTCTCGAGAGGAAAGGTACGTGATCGCCCCTGTCAACAAACCCGATCTGCCCGCAGGATCTCTCCTACTCATCCAATCATCCTCACACTGTTGAATGCATCGTCACATTCGTCTTCACAAGCCTCTCACTACATCATCATCTTCTTCTGCAATTACTCCTGACATCCTCAACAGCCGCCAAGATGTCCGAGCCAGCCAACAAGTCAACCAATGACTTGACGTACGAGGCGCTTAAGGCGATGAGCGAGAGTGGGATTGGTGCAAAGTTCACCATCAACGGCCAAGAGTATGAGGCCAGAGTCTGTTCGAGGGCTGATCTGTAAGTTATTATCTCTCATTTTCATTCCATCATTGTCTTCAAACCTCCTCTTCTTTGAGATCAGACCTCCAAGATCCAGAATATCATCTAACAATCTGCAGTGCACTCACCTGCGGGTAAAGCCAGCCCAACCACCACCACCACCCGTGGCAGCCTGTAAGCTATTTCCTTTTCTCTTCATCATATTGCTGTTTTCAGGACCGCGTTGTCTCCAGATCAGCGAGTTATCTTCAGACCTCCTCCTTCCAGATTTCCTGGTCCTCTCCAGATATCCCAGTTGTCCTCAAACCCAGGTCCTTCCCATTAGACCTTCTCCGTGCCATCAGACCTCCAGATTCAGAATATCACCTAAAAAAACGTGCAGTGCGCTCTCACGCAACCAGTCAGCTCCAGCCATCCCAACGACCTCAATCTTTGCTGGCGATGCCAACCCACAGACCTTCTTGTACGTCACCAATCCCAGCTCCCTCTTCTGCCATTCATCCGTAATGGTCTTCTGGAGACAACATACTGACGATTGAATAGCGCCAGTTCCCGTGGCCAGTCGGAGTCGTCCGTCAGCACGAAAGGCATTGCTGCGTCTGGAGGGACCTGCTGTGCCTCTTCTGTGACGGCGACTTCGTCGGCCACCGGGGATGCGAGCATCAAAAAGGCGGAGGAGAAGAAGAAACCGTCCATGTTGAACGTGTGAGGCATCTCGGGAATTGAGGGGGGGGTCTGGGGGTTGGGGGGGATGATGTCTGCTAATGTATGATAGATGGAGGTCACGACTGCAATGAAAATGATGAGGATAATGGCGACCAAATGAATCAAAATGGCAATAGTGAAGTGCAGTACAAACATGGATATATACAAACTTTAGTAACCCCTAAAAAGCCCTCAACAAATGCCATCAGACCCTTTTTCAATCTTAAACCTTCTCAAAATGTCCAGCATCAGGTCCTTTCTCCTCCAAGACGACGCTCGCATTTCTTCCCTCAATCACCCCATCTCCCGCAGTCCCATTCTCGTCCAGGTACCCAATATTTGTCTTCCTAAATCCATCCAGCTCGCGCTTACAAAACAGGTTTAAATAGATCGGATATGCAAAAGTGATCGCAAACCCGCACAGCGGCACCGTCATTCCGACATGGTAGCCCTTCTTATCGGCCAGCAGTCCCGTCAGCGCAGGGAACAGCGCGCCGCCCGATATCGACGCGACAATCCACGAGCTGCCGCGCTTGGTGTGTCGACCCAGCCCGCGGATTGAGAGCGTGAAGATGGTCGGAAAGACGCAGGACTCGAAGAAGAGCACGAGCGAAAGCATTGCCACGCCACCTTCACCTTTAATCCCGATCGCCAGCGCGATGAACAGCATGATAGCGGTCATAAACGCCAGCAGGATCAATCGTGGTTTAACCGCCATCATCGCCCCAGCAGCCGCGAACCGCCCAATCGCAAATAATCCTTGCGCGATGGCGTACCTGTCCGATGCTGCCGAGTGAGAGATCCCAGCGCTCTCGACTGCATAGCCGATGAAGTTTGCTGCGACGCCCACCTGTGCGCCGACGTAGCAGAACTGTGCCATGACGCCGAACATCAGCTTGTACTGCTTGCGCATCGGCTTGTCGACGTAGCCCGTCAGTCCGGCGCACTGCTCGGCCTGCAGCGCCATGTCTGCATCGGTTACCTCGGGGATTGGCGCGAAGAAGAAGACTATGGCGAGGAGAAAGACAAAGGCTGCGATGCCCAGATACGTCCACTGCACCTTGGACAGGTCAGATGGGTTTGTATGCTCAAAAAACACGCGTGCAGCGAGCAGCGGTGCCATGATAGAGCCAATGGCTTGGAAGGACTGGGAGAGTTCGAGACGGAACTCTGAGAGCCGAGGGGGGCCGCACGTCGCTATGAATGGGTTTGCGGATGTCTCTAGCGTCGACAGGCCGGAGCCCACGATGAAGAGCGAGGCACAGAAGCCTGGGAACGAGCGGTATACGGCCGAGGGCCAGAACATCAGCGCACCGACGCCATAGATGAGAAGGCCGATGATGAAAGTCCAGCGGTAGCCAAACTTGCGCACGATCCAGCCGGAGTATGTGAGTGGGCCGATGAAGTAGGCACCGAAGTAGGCTCCCTGCAGCCCACCGGCTTTGGCAGCAGTGATGTTCAGTGAGGTTTGGAATTTGGCGTTTAGAACATCGAGAAGGCCATAAGCAAAGCCCCAGAGGAAGAAGAGGAGGGTTACAAGACTGATAGGAAAGATGGACTGCCGAACTGTGAGGGCAGACGCACCAGTCAGGGCATGGTCTGAAATGGATCTATGGTGTTGCTGTTGCATGGCTTCAAGGTTGGAGGGACGACTGGTGTATCAGCACCTTGATTTAAGGCTCTGTCTTGTCTTCCCAGAGTCCTAGAAGCCATTGTGGCGGATGTGCTCGCATTATAAGGCCAGGGAGGAGTTGCCCAGAGGGTAGGACCGATGTCCTTCATGATGTTGGGCGGTATTTGGTCAAATCGGAGACCATTGGGGTGGTACTGGTTCGGTCCTTCGTTCCCTCCTTCCTTTCTAGAGGATCATCCCTGTCTTTCATTGTGCATCGTATCCTTTGCAGCATGATAGCATTGGGAGGAAGCTCTCAGAACAATACTCTCTATCGATGATCCGAAATGGCAGCCTCATCAGCGACAATCCTGGAGAGGAAATACCCCGCAAGCATTTATGCATCTTCTCCATGGTATACAGGGTCTTCTGGCACATTGACGTTGATGGCGTTACTCTACCCCTTGTGCGAGCGACTATCCCAGCAGCTTGCCGATGAAAGCCCGAAAAAGATCCCATGATGCCATTGAGTGGCGAGAGGAGTATTGCATACTAGCACAACCTATACTTGGAAAAGGTACCTGCAAATAAAGAAGTCTCCTGCAGCTTGCAGCACTGCATAGAGACGTTGGAGAAACAGAGGTGGAGAAGCTTTCCTCTACCCCAGATCTTCGCACCTACAGGATGACACGACATGACAGATCGAAACTACACCAACCTTGTCATCTCTCATCAATCCCTGATGCATTCTCCGCACCACAATCAAAGCTTGTAGTACCACACAAACCTGTGCATGCATCTCTTGGTATTGTCAGGGTCAGCAATGAGCATTCGGCAGTTGTTGTTCAGACCAAAGGATCCAGAAATACACCTTCGATAAACCATCGGTTCATTCCACAGATCAGCCCCTTCTCACCGTCCTCATCCTCCTCCACCAAGGAATGCTAAGCTGGAAGACGGAGAAAAGAAGGCCAGGATCTTCAGGGTAGCTCAATGCTCATGTCAGTGGCCAGGAACTGCAGAGGGATTGAAGCGCAATGACAACGATGGTTTGTGGTTGTCGCCGGCAGAATGCCGGCAATGCTGCAAGGTTTTAATGGCTCGTTCTGGAGCAAAGGCTTCATTTAAAAAGGGAGTTTTCTTCGGCTGGATTGATGAAGTTCATCTTGCAGGCCTTCAACAATCAAAGATCGACATTTAGTTACCATATCTGACGACTTTATTAAATAGCAAGTGAAAGTTTTGGCTTTGAGAGTTGATGATGGTCATGTGACAGGCTAAAAAGAAAACGAACCATCTGCCTCCATGTTCTTGCACTACTTTGACAGTGACTGACTGTCGAGAAGAATAAATATGTTATAAATATGTTTGGATCTTGCCTCTTTGTGTCTCAATCTTGATAATCTGGACGAAGATCAACGAAATCTATGGATCGGGAGTCGTGATTTGGATGATCTGAGCATGTCCACGATGCCATAATCCATTGTTTCTGGTTTCGCGGCCATCCAGATGCTGCGAAAGGTCAATCGCCGTTGGTGTTGGTATTGGTGATCGTCGCCGCCGTCGTGGCGTCGTGATCTCGAGACACACGCTCGGTGTAGGCCATCTTAAGCTCTGGCTATATAGTAACTTTACCATGTGCGTCGGCGATGCCGTGCTGGTTTGTGGGCACGAATCAACAATCCAAGGGCGTTTATTGAGTCGGCTCTTGCTGTCTCACATTGCTCGACGACCGCCAGCGAGCAACCCTCGTTGTTAATGGGGGCATATACAGTGACAGTCAATCATCAAGTTGCAGCTGCTATGACGGAGACATGAAAGTGGCAGAAGTCGATGCTGAATACAACAAGATTCGTGCGTTTGAACTTTGAAGTCCTTAAGTGAGAGTTATTTTATATTCAACACGTCAGGGCCGACTGACTGTGCAAACCTACGCAGCCGGGTATGATATCCCAATACCTAACAAATGAAAGAAATAAGATGAGTTCCTCCTCGACCAATATTAATCTCGCCTTTTCTCCAAATGTTACATGTCCGATGCCTCTTGATTCTTCTCCATGAAGCGAATTTCTCCCTTCTGCATTCTTTCAGTCGATATCCTCATACTATTTTACTTCAATCGTCCATACGTCCCAATTGTTTTCCTCCCCAGACGTCTTCTCTCCTCATTACCTCATCATATATGAGACACAACTCCCCATGCGTATTACCATGGATTTCCCACAAACGCCAACATTTCTTCTTCCCACCTCCTACGAGATGATATATCTCCCTTCATAACGTTCCACCTCCCGACGACGCTCCTCAGACGCCGTACTGTGCGTACGGCTCCTCCTGAGATTGCCCTCCTCAATGGCCTCTCCATCAACCTGCAGATCGGCCGGCCTCCACTTCGCGCTCGTGATCGGGTTCACGTGCTGCACATACATGGTATCGATCTCCTCGAGACTGCGGTCCTTGCTCTCAATCAGGAAGAAGTAGACGATGAAGAACAGCGCCGCCGTGCATCCCCCAAACACCAGTCCGTAGAAGTAATGGATGCTGTCCGTGATGAACGTCGTGAAGAACGATATTAGGAAGTTGAACAGCCAGTTCGAGGACGTCGCGAGCGCGATGCCGAGCGCGCGATATCGCGCGGGATACAGCTCGGCAGTCACGGTCCAGACGATGGGGCCCCAGGTCGTGGCGAAGGCGGCGATGAACAGGCAGGTGAAGGCGATCATGATCTTGCCGGCAGTGGGCGTGCTTTTCGGGTCGATGCGGTCGAGCGCGTACTCGCCGACGAAGGCGAAGACGAAGAGACACATGGTCATCCACGCGGCGCCGGCCATTAGGGCGTAGCGGCGGCCGAAAGTTTTGACGACCCAGAGGCCGATGATGGTGGAGGCGACGTTGACGGATCCCAGGATGATGGATGTGATGAAGGAGTTATCAATACCAGTAGCCAGGAAGATAGTCGTTCCGTAGTAGAAGAAGAAGTTGGCGCCGGTCAATTGCTGGCCTGCTTGAAGAACCATGCCGAGGATTGTGCGGTAGGCCATGCGAGGACCGGTGAAGACCTCGTCTGGAGATTGTCAGTATTGTAGGTGTTCTTGATAGAAAGGACGTACGCCATTTGGCTTTTCCGGCCTTTCTCTCCTCTTCGAGCTTCTCTTCGATTTCTTGCACCTCGTCGTTCACAAGTTGACTGTATGGATCGACTCCATTGAGTCTGCTCATGGTATGACGGGCTTCATCGATCCGTCCCATACGATATGCCCAACGAGGCGATTCTGGGAGGAAGAGGATTCCCAATGCAAGCATAAGCGCCCACAGCATTGCAAGACCGGTCGTGATACGCCATTGCGCACTGTTGGTGTAATCCTTCGAAGTCCCATAGTTGATCTGCAAATCCATTAACACGCCATATATCGGATGCTACCAAAGGATCTTACCATGTATGCTGTCCAAATACCCAGGGTAATAGCCAACTGATATGAGGCAATGACTGCACCTCTGATACGTTTGGGCGTGCTCTCAGACTGGTACATGGGTACACAAGTCGAGAGTGCTCCGATACCCAGACCTGCAGTGAAACGGCCCATGGCGAACTGTGCCCAGTGGGCCGTGCTGGAGATCTCGATGACAACACCGATGATATACCAGAAGGCCGATCCCGAGATAGTATACTTTCTGCCAAATCTGTCGGAAATGGGGGCTGAGATCAAGCAACCGAGCAGTGTTCCAATGGACAGGAGACCAACGATGGTACCCTGTCTGACCGCGCTGAACTTATCATGCTCGGCGAACCTAGCCAAGAAGTTGGTTTGGGCCAGGAAACCTCGCGACTGTCAATTGCCTGGCTGTCTTCAGACCATGGGATTGTCGACATACCGGAAATTTCGCCAGACTCATAACCAAAAATGAAGCCTCCAATCGATGCACAAGTTCCCAAGAACAGAGCCAAGACAGGAATCTTCTCCTTGGGCTCAACGTCTCCTTCGCGTTCTTTTGAGACCTCCCCATCCTGTCCAGCATTGCCCTTTTGCTTCAGAAATCCCGGAATCCAACGCATGATAGTGGATATGATGTATTTATCCAATATACGATTGAGAATGTAATGAGCGCCAAAGGGTTTTGAATGAAAGAAAGAAGACGAGATAATAAGGGAAATGCCCACTCTCGTCATGATAGTGAGGGCATGACGGCATTTTATAACTTTGATGCCAGGTTAATGTGGCTTTTGACATAAAATGTTGTCGGACGACGATGATGAGGAGAAGTAAGGGTACTTCGTAAACTTCCTTTCATTTAGTCAAACGCAGAATCTCGGCCACGTGCATCAAAGGGTTCCCTGCGTTTGAAAAAAAGAATTCCGCGCAATCGACAACTCAGAAAGCACTGTTATACAAGCAGTACTCGGAGTACTGTACTCCGGGCGCACATATATGCAAAGGAGATAGATGATGAATAAAATCTACCATACTCACCCATGCACACTGCCAGCGGGATGGCGCTCTCGGCAGTACTTTGGAAGCCGAGCAGTCAAAATGGGTGAGATTGCTCCGGGTATTACTCGAGTAAGACTCGGAGGTACACAGTACTCTTGCAACACTGAGGAACTTGGAGAGAAATAAAAACAACAAATTCCCAAGTTAAATAGAGACGGCTTAAATTATTGAACGAATAATTTACCTGTTACAATAATGCCTTCATTTCAGTTCTCTCTCTTCCTCTCTCATCACCAAGGCACAGCTCTTGGCCGCTGCCCATCGGCCGCATTCGATATTCACAGACCCAAAGCATCAAAGCCTCCAAGCTGGATGGCTCTCAGCCTTGCTGCATGGCTTATGCCTCTCTTTTTTTTCGCCTTCTCCCTCGCCTCCCGCTCCCTTCTTCCGATCTCGCTTTTCTCCTGCTTTTCCTTTTCCTTTTCCTTTTCCCTCTCCTCCTGCTCAACTCTCCCCCTCTCCTCTCTCTTTCTACGTATTGTCTCCTCCTCTCTCTCCCTTCCCTTCCCTTTCGCTCCCCTCTTCTTTTTCGCTTCTTCCCTCTTCGCTTTCTCCTCTTCCCTCCACCTCTCTCCCTCCGCCTCCTTCAAACATTGCTTCTCCTCTTCAGGTGTCACAACCCACGGCACGCGCATGATTTCGTTCCGGAATTTCGTCCCTTCTTTCCACGCCTTGACTTCTGCATTTGTATCCCCGAGGACGACGACGGATTTCATGGCGATTTGTCTCGTGTCGCGAAAGATTGTTATGTAGCCTTTGACTTTAACCACTGAGCCTACATCGACCCCTTTTAACTTCGGTCCATCGGGCGATATCATGTCGTCTGTGGCGCTGACAGCGCCTGTACTTGTCGCCGCGGTTGTGGAAGTTGTAGAGGAGACTCCACCAGATGGACGCTGGGAGGGAAGCTGAGCATCGGATTTTGGAGGAGCGAGGCAGGTGGCTTCGATGGTGGACCCGCTGCTGTCATCGATGGTGTAGCAGATGCGGTGGTAGAACTCGTCGATGGCGACGACGACGCCAGTGAGTTTTATCCATTTAATGGGGTGGTTGAGGTGGAAGAAGATCTGTTGGCCTATATAGATAGAGCGTTAACCATTATTTCGCTCTTGTAATTCATCGCCATAGGCACCAGTAGAGTGTAGAGAATGCGTGGTGCACGGAGACGGAGTGAAGAGCAGAGCAGAGGGGAGAGGAGAAGAGACAGACCTTCGAACCCCTCAACTTCCTTCAAATTCAAAACGTCCACAATCCGCAGCGGACACCATTTCCCCAGCGTCAGCGACAGCACATGGCAATGGCTGGGATATATCGTGAGCTGTGTCGTCATCGGCGCTCATCCTTCAGAATCCCCTATCATCGTCGAATAGTATCGTCAAAGACAGATCTTCGGCGCAGCATCATCCGCCACCCGGCTCCTTCTCGAGGCGATTGGAAATGAGACGTAATGTTGATCGCAGGAGTGTTGGCTGGTGGACGCGACGGAAAGGAAGCATCGCGATTTAGGGACGCGAGATCACGTGCTTATTGAAAAATTGCCCGTACGGGGAAATTGAAGATGGATTTCTGAAGGACAGTCTACAGAAAAATAAGGGAGATTTGGAAGGAGACTGGAGAATGGGAAAACTTGATATTTGGCGTCGAGAATAGAGCTACGATGGCGTCACAATGCGAAAATCTTGGGTCAATATCTCAAGGTACATTTGTGGATTTGGTCGCTCGGTTTTTGAGCTGGCTCTGGGTGCAAGTGGACCATAAGAACATCGGCTCAGAGAGATTGGCTTTATTTTGTTCTTCTAGCCATGAATTTGGCCAGCTACTCCTTATACGACTTGTTCAACCATGCGATCCATCGTAGCATCTTCTCCCTCACCAATCGTACACCTAATGCATAACGCAACTATACATGTATAATACAGCCATCTCCCATCCCTCTCAATCCCCCCTACTTCCTGTTCATCTTCTTGTAATTCAAGTTGACTCTCGACGCCGTCGCAACCTTATGCACCACCGCCCTCTTCTCCCACGCACTGCTCTTCCCCTCGACGACATTCACAATCTCATCCGCGACCCTCTGCGCGAACATGCCGCGTCCACTGCCTCTGCTCTGCTTCTTGCTCGCCGCATCGAGGATCCACATTATAGCTTGGCGTCTGCGCTGTTTCAGACTCAGAGGCACGGGGATCGAAAGAGAGACACCACCACCAGCCGCACCCTTTTGTTGGCGGATGCGCATCAGCGGCGCGAGAGAGTCGATGGCGAGGGTGAGGTAGAGGATTGGATTGAGAGGGAGCTGGGAGGTTGGTGGAGAGCCGGGGAGGAGGGGGCGGGCCGCCGACGGTGTTGGTGGAGGAGCTGTGCGGAGATGGTTGAGGATGAAGGACATATGCTGGTGAAGCCAGATGGTTAATATCACTTCCGAAAACGCACTTGAAAACCCCAACGCAATGAAACGGCAGAATGCAAGGTGGTGGGACTCACCCTCTGGGCAACACTCAGTTTGCCGTCTTTCATAATGAGATTCGTAACCTGATCCACGACCGGGTCATATCGCTCCTTTCGGTTCGAGAACGGCGGTAATGGCAGCTCGGGCAGAGGAAACTTATACCCCACCGTCGCTGCGGTCACATCGCTCGCCTCTCCTCCATGAGCAATTGCCTCGATCTGGCCCAGCGCCAGCAGATTTTCGAAGGTCGTGCTCTCTGCATCGCCAGCGCTTTCGGCCTGGTGCTGCTCATGCTGGAGTTTGTCCTTAAGCACCTCCGGCGCCGTCTCTCGCAGTTCTGGGTCTCGTTCGAGGATCTGCTGATGGTCAGTCATCGCGCGCCCCGGTCCCGCTCCGCCTTGATCTTGTGGATGTACCTCCTGCACCGGTGTTCCCTGCTCCAACTCTGGCATTGTCTCGCCGGTTACCTCATTGATCTGGGCAGCCTCCTCGCTCACGTGGGGCAGAGGATCGGGGTTCGATGGGTTCGGGTTCGGCGTCGGCGCGTCTGAGAAGGAGCGGATTGGTAGCGCACGCAGGCTGATGGGTGTGTGCTGCGCAATTGACGGGCGAGGAGCTGCTCGAATAGCAAGGCACCTCGAGGCGCTCCATAATGAGAGTCGTGGCGGCATCGCAGGCTGTGTGGTGAGATGGACGTTTAGATACTTGATGGAGCTCAAAATTATTCGGATTTGGTGGTTCGGCTACCTTGCCTGAGATCTGAGGTTTCAAAAACCCCATACGTCCCAGCGCGCGATCCGGACTCCGGAGGAACCATAGCACAACATAACGAGGCAACTCTGTGCTGTCTCATTATTGGCAGATTTAGATGCACGTCTATTCTAGATTCAAGACAACGTGGTACGGTGTCATCTGGCAAGCCTCATGCGTGATGTGTTCGATATTTCGCGTCACCTCGCATAAGGTGGGTGCCGAATGCTGCAGTGGGATGTGGAGTTCAGAACCTGAGATCCTCAGCCCCCCAGACTATTGAACGTCGTATCACGAGAGCTTCATACAATGTGAACAAGAACTAGTCTAATATACTGATCCAAAATAGAGAAATGAGCATTGGTCCAAAGTGCTAACTTTTCATGCTAACTTTTCATAAGCCTTGCCCTGTTTCTCGTACACATCTCAGGAATGAAAGCCGGATCCAAACTTCTCCTATTATCCTGCCCGTACACTATAAGGCTACTTGATGCCCCAGCCTCCATCTTGCGCCGAGTTTGATTTCCCAGTTCCGTTGACCTTCCCAAATCTAAACAAAGTGCGTCCTATCATATCATACAAGTGCTGATGGCATAAGGTGTCTCCTGGTCCATATATCTCTGGCGCACAGATGATGTGAGAGATCCATGTCTACCATCCATGGCGGCCTTGGCTTGGTGATGTTGGGCTGGAATTGCCGAGGACCTTGAGAGCTACTTCGGCCGCGTCCTCTTTGGCATTGTTCAGGTATTGTCCATCATACCAGTAGCGAGCGGAGATGTTTTGGCCGGAGACCATCACGGTGCTTGACCAGGCTGTTCGGCCTCCTGAGATGAACGTCAGCTACCTCATGGATTAAGATAAGTATTCGACGCGCAGCATAGAGAACTCGCATACCTCGTCTGTCTGACACGATATTGAAGACGGGTGGATTGATCTGCGCAGTGCGGCACCTCTCTGCAAGTTATTAGAAGTGGACTGGCGGCTTGGGTTGAGAAATTGTGGATTGTGACCCACCTTGGAGCTTCTCCTGCCATGTGCTTGATGGGGAATTGCCACTGGAGTAAGACATCTTGAATATACGTATATAGGTAGTGGTGATTTGTCAAATTGCTGCTGTAAAAGAAGCGTGATATATAAAGTCTTGTGAAAGATCAACTTGGATGGAGACTGAGCATCCTGTAGAGTGCAGAGTATCCCAAATCTTTATACTATTCTGCACAAAGAAGAAAAAGATGGTGTTACCTTAACAAAGTTGCAGAAGCTATCTGTGAGAGCATGCTGGCACTCTACAAGAACAAGACCAACGCGAAGGTGCAGACGGAGATGCCACCTAGCCATGTCTCGGCATCCTGCATCCTAGAAAGCGAATTGCAGTCGTATGATCCGAGAAGTATGGGCCGCCTCGAGATGGGAATCTAAAATGGGCAAAGCACCAAAGCACTATGAGGTGGTCCGAAAAGAAGAATACTTCGAGCTTCGACAACTCAGGTGAGAAGTGTCCAGATGAAATGCCACGAGGAAAAAGCAAATCTGGGCTTGACACAGGGCCGACCAGGTGGGCTTGCATCTTGCACAACGCGGAGCTCTGACTTGGGACTGAGAGATGGATGTGAACCATCACGAGTTTGTTTGGGGACGGCTGGAAGCCTGAAAACAAAATGTCACTCACTCGGCGTTAGGTAGAAATGATATTGAAAATGGCCGCGGCCAAACTTGGCCGAAGTTGGGTTTCAGGGCCTTCTGGTGCCCATTCTATCGACATGACCACCTGGTACGCCTCGAGGCTTGTTTGAGATGCCAGGATCGAGGTTGATAGGATGATGGACGTTGGATGTGTCAGTGCTGAAAGCTTACATACATGAGCCCTTGCAGCAGCCTTCCTTCTCCGGGACCAGAGGGCTCTGTTCTTCTCTTCGAACGTGTTAATTTTCTGCGGCGTTAGAAGCAGGTATGTATGTACGGAATATGAGGATGGCATGGCATCTGTGAGGGAAGGTGGAGAGGCGGAGAGGCGGAGAGGCGGATGCAGCCATGCAAGGTTGTGTAAACCCGTCGTTTGGTCTTGCAACGTTTGCTGGCGATGATGATTGGTGTGGTGCTTCGCTGCACATCACTAGTATGCTCTCTCTGCTTGAGCATTCAGTCCCAACAACGCCAAACCGCTCTGCTATGAGGATACGTGCGCACTCCTCTTATCTCTCTGTCTCTGTTGTCCTCGGGTCCCAAGAACTCTGTTCATCATCGCCTCGTCCTCAGGCCTCTCACGGGTTCAAATAGTCAAATAGTCTACAATGAGCACTCATCGTGGTCCAGAGAGTCAAACTATTCGACCCGTCTCAGCGGATTTCACGGATTCCACGGATTCCACGGCATATGCTCGTGTCAACACCACTCGTATCGATGAGAAGCACAGAGATCTCAGACGAGACGAGGGCAAAAGCAACCTCAGGCTCCACGAGATATTGACCTCAGCGTCCCAGCCTCGGCATCATGGCGTCTTCAGAAAGCGACGATGGGTCAGTTGCCCAACCAACCGCATCATCGAGATCGTGAGGCTGCCGGGGACATCAAGGTGACTGCGGGGACTCGGGAGGGATCTGATCTGCGAGACCATGTGAGGTACCAGTACGATATGGTGTAAGGTAGCTGAGTGACGTAACTTCAGACTTCAGACTCCTCCAGGGCGACTATCGACTATCGAAGCCATTTCTTAATTCTCTTTCATATTCTGTCTGTATGCGGAAAGCCGACGGAGTCCGCAATGCAATCTCAGCCGCTGTGTTGCACAAGCATTACCTGGAATTATTGATGGAGTACAGCATATGTAGAGGCAGATTTGACAGGACTCCTGGACTATTGTTTCGTTCTAAAAGAGTCCCGCCGATCCCATCCATGGCATATATACATGTTATACATATTACAAGACAGGCACAGTGAGGCGCGACAACGACACACGCGGGTGACGGCCAGATCGTTAACTAACATCACGGAGATCGGTGGCGGCAAGCGGCAGGGCGGTGAGATACATATCATACCGTATTGAGGCTTCTGGCATCTTATTCCAAATGTTCTAGTGAGGTTGAGCTGGTATACACCATCGTGACCACTGGAAAGTGGAAAGCTACCTACACACCGCCATGGCAATAGGCAGAGTGACAAATCCCAGCCTGTTGGGCTCGGTGCATACTCAATTTCGGGACGGATTGACGCTTTGAGGATCATGGAGTGGTGGGAGCCATATACAAGACAAGAGTTCATTCAGGAATACCATCTTTGCAGAAATCAGGGTCTATAGACTATCGTTCAAGTAGCGATGCCCAAAACAAACGGTCTCTTTCAGCCTCGTTGCATGTCATCTTGGTATGTGTCCCTCTGCAATACATCATGCGAAAGAGATATTGGTCGATGCCGAGTCGGGCGGCATTGCGGAACGGCTCGAGGCCTGATGGATAAGATGTTGAAGACCAGTGGGAACTGATCCAATTTCCCAGAGAGTTCGATATCCCTGACGATACTACTCCATAAGTTGCTGGGCACCCCAAGATGCAAGAAATACTGAAATGGTTAAGGCTTCTTCGGGGTTTGGATGACAAGGCCTTAGGCCTAGAAGAAAACTCTGGTCTTGTGTTGCAGTCGACGTACTCTGTACATAGGTATATTTCCTCGAATTGGTGAGCTTCGAGAGATGCTTCGTGCCAGCAAATATTAATGTCGACACGAATATGTCGACACGACAGCCTCGTCAGTGAGGCGCGGCCCGCACCGTAGTTACACACATCAGGTCCTGAAGCCCTGCAATATTATAACATTATTATATTAGCATTGCGCATGCAAGATGAATGACCACTCAGGACGAAATGTTAGCCCAACTTCAAGGCCTTAGATGCATCATGCATGTGTTGTCGTCTCATGCAGCAATGCCCAGCGCATGTCTCATCAGAGCATAACATCTCACTGGCCGACGCTGACGCTGCCAGCAACCGCATTACCCGCTTCTTCGGCACCAAAGCTCGATTCGTGGGCCGAAAGTTCTGTTGGTTCGAACCACGTAGGAAGGCCACATGCCGATACCATACACGATCGATGATGTGCAGGAATTATGAGGCATATTGAGACCTAGACATCGCCCTTGAAATTCGAAATTCTGGTGGGGAATTTTTAGTTTTGACGAATCTCGAGCGTGCTTCATGACTTGCTTAAGCCAGTGGCTCAAACAGAACAGCGCGAAGTCTTGAAGATTAAAATCTCCGTCAGCCACTTGGCTTTCCTTTTTCATATCTGCGACTTTCAAGCTTCAATGTGAATCGAAAGGGGCTAAATCACGTGCTTCCTGTCTGAACTGAAGATTCTTGCCACGTGATTTCTGCGTGATCTTTTGTTCTCCACAAAGGCCAAAGTCGCGTGAGCACAATTGATTACTCATCCTCAAAGCGACATCACCGAGATGCCTTGGATCTGTGCCTTGGCTGCACCTGAACTAGCACATGCCTCGGCATAACAGACCCCAGTTTGTGGGGGAGGCCTGGGGAAAGCGTCGCATCTGACATCCGAGTCAGTGGACAATAGCTGGATTCAGCGACGATGACCGAGAACCCCATATTGACGAGAAGAGACCGAAGAGTATCAAAACCGCCATCGTTCCGTTCGTGATCTCCTTTTTTGAAGGTCTACTTTACGTCGCCAGTTCCTCGAGATTTTATTCATTCCCGCGATCAACACATAGAGATACCCGTACCATCGGACGGAACCCTTTATAGACAGAATGCCTTTCGATACGAAGCTCACCCGTGCCCTGGGCATCAGAAGTATGTCCTATTCAATCCCTTCACATCTGATATTTGAGGAGAGGAAATGGCTGACAGTCTTCTCTCGCAGTTCCTGTTGTCCAAGGTGGCATGCAATGGGTTGGCTACGCTGAAATGGCCGCCGCTGTTTCCAATGCCGGCGGTCTCGGTCTCCTCACTGCCCTCACACAACCAACACCTGAAGACCTCCGTAAGGAGATTCGCAAGACGAAGACCCTCACCAAGTACCCATTCGGTGTCAACATCACTCTCCTCCCAGCAATGGTCCCACCGGACTATGGCGCATACGCACAAGTTGTCATCGATGAGGGCATCCGGATTGTGGAGACGGCAGGAAACAGCCCTGGCCCAGTTATCAAGCAGCTCAAGGCTGTCGGAACCACAATCCTGCACAAGTGCACGACCATCAGACACGCGGAGAGCGCCATCAAGCTCGGCGTGGACTTCCTCAGCATCGACGGCTTCGAGTGCGCGGGACACGTTGGCGAGAGCGACATCACGAACTTCATCCTCCTTTCTCGCGCACGCCAATCCCTCACTGTTCCTTTCATCGCCTCGGGCGGATTCGCAGACGGACAGGGTCTGGCTGCCGCGCTGTCCCTGGGCGCCGAGGGCATCAACATGGGCACAAGATTCATGTGCACGGTCGAGGCGCCAATCCACATCAATATCAAGAAGGAGATTGTCAAGGCATCGGAGCATGATACCCAGCTTGTGCTGAGACGGTGGAAGAACACCAGCCGTCTTTACAAGAACAAGGTCGCAAAGGAGGCCTACAGAATCGAGTCCACGAGCACAACCGGAGAGTTCTCCGAGGTTGCCCCATGGGTTTCTGGACAGAGAGGACGACAGGTGTTCGTCAATGGTGATGCTGATTTCGGCGTAAGTCTTCCTTGATTGGTTCTCAAAAATACGTTTATGCTGACATCGCCCTAGGTTTGGACTGCTGGCCAAGTCATTGGCCTCATCCACGATATCCCAACGTGCGAGGTCTTGTTGAACAGAATCGAGAAGGACGCCGAGGCGACGATCCGCAAGACGGCTTCGCTCCTTGTTGCAAGCCCGAAGTTGTAAAGGATAGAAGTGTGGCGAGCCGTTATGAATGATGCTGCTTTCATGGAGATCTCTTTATAGAGGGAATCTCATCTCTCAGGCCTTTTGCGACGAAGAGCGAAGCGAGCATCTTGAAGCGCTGTATGTGATAGAGATGTATTTCCAATATAAACAGAGCAAACACTCGCTCTTAACTTGAATTAAAGAGTGCCGTTCCTTCGCCTCATGCCTAGATAACTACTCCTTGAGCCATGCCATGCCTCTCAATTTTGCTCCGCTCCATCGAATATTCGCCCATTCCTCGAAGTCTTCAATCTATTTCCTGCAATTCTTGAAGCATATAATATATATGATGGCTATATCCTATATCCCAGCTTCCCTCTCCTCAGCTTTTCTCCCTGTTTCAAGTTGACGAACAAAAACGGTATGTTGATTGGCGCATCTCGTCCTGCGGGCCGCTTGTGCACGACCCCTTACATGCTGCTGGTCGAGGACAATTGGCTCCCAGCCACTTCAATTCACAATCGTCAATAGCGAACCAAAGAACGTCGAGGTCGCGAGTAAGAGACCGCCATCCATCACCAGCCAGCGCAGCAATGGAAAGATGCACCGCTATGTACTAAGGTAAGGGAATGAGAATCGTAAGTAGTGAGTGATTGTCGCAAACTAAATGCCAATGGCTGGGCGAGAGGCGGGAGGTTCTGTATGTATGGTATGTATGTGATGAGACTTGACTTCAGTTATCCTCATACCAGTACCCCGCCCTCCGTCCCTCAGCGACTCTGCATTGTCTGCTCTGCCCCATCTTGAAACTCGTTCCATAAGGCGGAACCTTGCGCTTCTCATCTTCTTCTTCTCTTCTTCCATTTTAAAGTGCCCTTTTGATTGTTTGTGTCCTTCTCCTTCGAGTCTTCTCACTCAGCCACGTCGACATCGCATCGACTGGGCAACGGGATATAATTCACCCCCTCAAGCAGGCGCATCACAACACCTGCAATCATTACTGTCCTGCGATGCTCTTTACCATCCAAAACGAAATCAAGCTCTCCCTGATCGCAATCGACATCGCCCCCAGCACCGCCATCCTCCTCTCCCTCGTCGCCGCGACCTACTTCTACCTGCTGCACATCCGGACGCATCCCCGGCCACCCCAGCCCGTCGCGCACTTCGACCTCGCCGAGCATGACCACCATCTCCGAGCTCGAGGGCCTCTTCGACGACCACCCCTCCTTAGACGCCTCACTGCAGGACTTCGAGCCCGGAAGCAGCGAGTTCGCCGCGAGCCCGCGCTTTGGCCCGCCCCACATGTATCCCTCGCACCACTCTGGCTTTCGCTCCGAGCCCTCGGACTCGGAGGAGGAGGGGGAGAGCCTCGCGCGGCCAGAGAGCAGCGGCGGGTACAGCCCGCCCGCGTGGCGCAGAACCGGAAAGGGAAGAAGCAGCGGCTTTTGGAATAGGAATGATAATGTGTTGGGCGTGAGGGGGAGTGGTAGGGAGAGCTCGCCGGAGTATGAGAGTGCGGATGAGGGCGATGCGACGTTGGCTGCGGCGGCGAGGGTGAGGTTGCCGACGGGAAGCCTGAGCCCGGAGAAGAGGAGGAGTCCGAGCCCGGATCCTTATCCGACTGGAGGGGGGGATTTTGGAAGGATGTTTGGGGAGGTTAAGAAGGAGGAAGACAAAGGAGTCGTTCCCTTAGCCACTATCCCAGAGAATCCTAACAACTGTAAGTGACTTTCAGACAAATACAAAGCGATTGTCTAATGGTTTCTAGATATCCGCTTTGCGGTTCGGGCAGAAGTCCAACATCGAACAGAGCCGTTCGAGAAGGCATTATCAATCGTCACGAGGAAATTTGACGCCGTCACAAAATCGTGGACGTCCCTAATTACATCTATCATTGTTGCCTTGTTATCGACAATGGCCATCAAATCGATCTTTTCACCAGCACACCCATTACCTGTACCAGACCTCGTCAAAGTTGCAGGCCTTGCGAAGGCATTTGAGCCTCTCATCTTTTATTCCGAGAATGGCATCCAACAAATCGGCGACCTTCAGGCCACAGGAGTTGCAGTCTGGGATCTGGGAGAAAGCGTGCGCTCAGCGAACATGACATCGGCGCCCATCATAGTGAAAGAGCTAGACGACCTGAGCGAGAGTCTAAAGACACTGGCCATCGAACTAACCAAATTCTTCGCCAGCGTCGACGGCGACGTCGATGGGATCCTCATCGTAATCGACTGGGCCAAACGGGAGCTCTCCCATCTCCCGACCTCTCCACCCTCACCACTCACCTCCCTCCTCTCAAACACGCACACTCTCCTCTCGCGCCTCCACATCCTCGAGACCTCGACGGGCCACCCAACGGCCCTCGGCAGCCTCACCACGACCCTCTTCGGCCCGACGCCGACGCAGCGCACCTCGGCGACCCTCTCGCGCACGTTCCACGAGTTCCTCTCCGTGCTCGAGGAGGCGATCAACAGCGAGCTCGCGCACTCGACGGCGCTCTTCGCGCTCTTCGAGGCCATCGACCGGCAGTTCCTCAACCTGGCGCGCGCCGTGGCGCGCGAGTCCGACACGCAGGAGCGGCTCGAGTCGGAGCTGCTGTCGAGCCTGTGGACGCGCGTGCTGGGCGCGAACTCGGCCAACCTGAGGAAGTACGAGCAGAACCGCAGGTTGCTGCTGAATGTGCGCGAGAAGACGGTCAGAAATAAGAGGGTCTTGGTCGATCATAATGGGAAGCTGTTGACGCTGAAGGCGAACCTGGAGATGTTGCGGATGAGGTTGGTGAGTCCGCTCGTGAGGGCGGGGAATGGGAGCACGATTAGTGTGGAGGAGCAGATTAGGGGGTTGGACGGGACGTATGAGTATTTAAGGAATGTGAGGGAGAAGCAGAAGGGGAGGTTGATGGAGGCGCTTTACGGTGCGGGGAATAAGAGGGCGAGGATTACGAGGGGTGGTGATGAATACCGGGATGATTGGGAGATCGAGGGAGGGAGGGGGAGATAGGGGATCGAGGGAAGGAGGGGGAGATAGGGGTTAGTGGGTGCGGATGGACATTTGTTGGAACTGTAAGAGGAGTCGAACAGTCGAAATGAAATACCGCTGGAGTTGGATGGGGGAGTCGACGTCACTGAGGCTGACACGGGTCATGTCAGCGAGTGCTGCGAAGAAGTATATAGAGGTGAAGGGTGCTGTCGGCGTTTGCTTGTGAGAGTAATTTTAGTATAGATAAATGAACTATTAAGAATGATCTGGGGGTCGTCTATGTCGCCCGCAGCCTTGTCAGCGTCGCATTTTTGTACAGACTGGTTTGAGCGAAACCTTATTTTCCCGCAACCTTGCTGGGCTCCGTAGGCTCTTACCCAAACAATATATATTTGGGCTTCTCTTACTTCCTATCTTCTCTTCTCTTCTTCCAACATCAACCTCAGTAACAATACATCAACACCACTTCGATCTCAAAACCCCCCACGCTCATTAGTCTATTTGGCATTCTCGGACCTAGCTTTGGCTTCAGGTAAATCTCACTTCATTCCGTGGCTTGTTAGATAGGCTGCGCAACCGTAGCAAGATTCCTTTTGCAGTCTGACCTAACAACTTTCTTAGACATTTCACTCTCTGAATCAAATACAATGGACGAAGAAACACCCACGCCAAGGGTTCCTAGAAAAAGGCAGCACGATTCATTAGAAGAGTCCAACACTTTAGCGCAGCAGACTCATGTGTCCACGCCAGGAACCATCACTTCCGAGCCCTCTCCTCCTAGGATCGAGCCGCCATCAGATCGAGAACGTGCGTATTACTATTTCGGACTCACAGAAAGAAGCGGTACAGATCCAAGACTCGTCGCAAGAAGCTCGACTGATCCTTTCCACGATACGGGCTACTTTGGCGCGTGGCCAGGGCCAGAACCAAGAAGGAAATACGAGTTTTGTGTTGGAAATCACCCTATCACTAGGATATATGATGCTGGTCCTCGATATCAGATTAGAGATGCTCTTTGGGCCATCCCATGGCAGACGATTGACATTGTCAGGATAGGAACATCTCTGACAGCGTTAGAGAACCCTGTTATTATTCTCATATCAGTGCCAAAGGACAGCATCTCATATATCACAGCAAGAGATGCAATTAATAGGTGTTTAGATGTTCTTGCACAGTAAGTTAACTAGAGTTGACTATTATGAAATGATGCTTATACCTTATAGGCATGAGCTTCTAGATGTACAAGTCGAGATTAAGGAAGGGTTATTCATTACAACTGTTCGGCACACTCCCGGTGACCCCCTCCCACTCAAAACGCCGTATGATAAAATCCCAAGGATTGGGACAAGTATTGGGCCGCAGCTACAGAGCGCAAACCCTAATGAACGCCGGGCTGCAGGCACGTTAGGACTCTATCTTAAGATTGACGAGAAGTTTTATGCATTGACATGCTCGCATGTCGTTTTCACAGAAACAAGGCCAAGACTAGGTAAGCTTAAATAAAAGTGTCATCATTTCATACTTTAAGTATGCTAACCCCTATGCTTAGATGGAGAGAAGAATAAGAGCTACAGCCAATCGTCATTCGCTACAGTTTATGGTACGGAGCAGCCGTCGCACCAAGACCACAAACGCTTAATGGAAGTCGGCGAGGGAGCGAAGGATGACTGCCTCACGTACCTTGCTGAGCTTAGACACAAAAAAGACATTGGAGAGAAAGGAGAAGACCCGGAACTGACCAGCCACCAACTGAAGCGCCTCGACCGGCTTAACAAACAACTCCTCGAGCTCAATGAGCAAGAATCCAATGTCAAAGGTTTTGATAGAAAGCTAGGTGAGGTGTGGGAAGCGTCTGGCGATAAAATATCTGATGCACATCAGAATATCCAAGACTGGGCGCTCATTGCACTGGATCCCATTCGTTTTGATACATCTCCAGTTAACATGGTAAGATCAAAGCCCTCCTCTTTCTGCAACTTTGACTAAATATTTATGACTAGTTACCGGAGCTAGATCTCAATAATGCAGATCGCCGCACAATCCACGAAAAGCTCGATCACAGCAACATTCTTGACATGGAAGCCTTTGAACAACCTGTTTCAACAATTCTCCCACTCGACGATATCATGAACATCAAAGGTCAAAACATGGATGGGGATCCATGTCTTCGAGTGATAAAGCATGGGCGCACGAGCGGTTGGACGGGTGGTGAAGTGAATGGTCTAAGATCAGATTGCCAGCGAGCGGAAGGAGTTTATTCCACTGAAATCTGTGTCCTGAACTTACGACATATGATGGTCTTTTCTCATGCGGGAGACTCAGGGTCAATTGTATTTGACTTTAAGGGAAGGATCGTGGGAATGTTACATGGCGGAAATGCGAGCGCTGGTGTGCTTTCAATGGAGCGAACGTACGTGACTCCTATGGAGTGGTTGGTTGAGGATATCGAGACCCAGTTGGGAGTCCGGGTGTCAATTCCAAATACGATTGATTGATGGGAAGAGGAGGGGTTATTACGGAGATGTCTTCGGCAGGTGTGGTCGGAGATGGCATTATGCGATCAGATGGCATGCGTGTATTACATTGCAACGCGCTTCTTATGGCGCCTCTCGTCGCATTTGCTTAGTATTAGCTTTTTCTTGCCATCCTGTATGTGCAGCTTATGAAGCTATCAATTGCCATATCTCTCTGCTGTTTTGGATCTTGCTTGTGAGCTTATGAGACTGTCAATTGCTCTCTCCACCCTTTTAGATGCCTAGGCGCTCCGACTATTACCTTTTTACTAGTCTAGACATGGATCTCTTCTTGGATGAACATTATATAGTCGTTAAGAAGACTGCTATAGTTGAGAGGGTAATGCTACGAGTTTATCAAAATCACATTCTTCGTGGTCCCGTCTTCTGCACCTCCATTGTGCAGCAAGAAGAAGCATCTCAAAATTACTAAGTCTTTTACTCTGACCTCAAAATGGAACTTTGACGATCATCCCTCCGCCAATGCTCTAAAAGTGCCATTTTGCGACAACAAGGGAATTCTCTCTAAAACAGCCTCGGAGCAACTCAATACTGTCCGCAGACAACAGCGGACGTGCTCGACCATCTACATTGTTATGCACGTATGTAGTCATTGTCGGTCTTAAGGCTAAGCTTTGCTCCACGAAATTCAGCAACAGTTACTAAGGCTCCATTCTCTTCATCTATAATCTTCCGCACATGCTCTTTAAGTGGAAGCCATCCTAAAATGCCGACGATAGCGCCTAGTCTTCGTTGACTGCACAGAAATGCTTGCAAGGCCATTGCTTCTCCTTAGCTGATCCCACCTAAAACGACTTTTTTCGAGTCTCCTAAGCTCTTAACTTCATTCTCAAGCTGCACCGTCGGCACCTGCACGCTCGCATACGCACAAATCCAATAGCAGCCCAACTTTAGCACTAACCTCGCAAAATGCGAAGATTGGCTATGAACTCAGAGGAGAAGCCCTCTAATCTAACGACAAGCAGAAATCATGAGTGTTAAACCATCAATGATGTTTTGTTGTCAAAGCACAATTAAGACCACAATTGATGGGTCTCAAGATCTTCCGCATTTACCCGCCTAAACAAGTGCTTACTGTCCATCGGCTCGACTCCAACCCGTGACACAGTCACCAAGTATAAGAACGTGTATTTGGCATGGTATAATGACTTGAATCGCGCATATTATCATTTATAGACTCTATCATGTCTCTGATATCAGACCTGAAAGCTGCCATTCTCCGTCTGTTTACCAGCTCTCCAACACCCGACAACCGCGTCACTCCTCCAACAGCAGCCACTCCCACAAGCTCACCTCATACGTGCCGTTTCCGCCTGGACACCTCTAGCTCAGGCACACTCACGCTCCCCGACGGACGAGAACTCGGATACGCACAGTACGGGTCGCTGACGGGCCCACGCGCGATCCTGTATCAACATGGCTTTCCCGGCTCGCGTCTCGAAGCGGCCTCCTGGGACGAGCTAGGTCTGAAATACGGCGTCCGCATCATCGCGACCGATCGCCCGGGCATTGGCTTAAGCTCGCCACACCCGGGCCGGACACTGCTGGATCATGCGAAGGATGTGGAGTTCCTCGCGGAGGATCTCGGGCTTGAGGAGTACTGTGTCATGGTACGCATGGATGGGCGAGCAGCTGTCTCGCTATCTTCAAGACCTTCTAGCACTCTTACATCGGTGCGTTAACTAACAACTCAACAGGGAATATCAGGCGGCGGACCATCCGCACTCGCATGCGCAATGGGCTTACCCCGCTCAAAGCTCAAGCGCGTGTCCGTCGTCGTCGGCCTCGGGCCGCCAGACATCCCTATGAAAGGCGCAGATTGGCTGCACTGGCTCGCCTTCCCGCTCGGGTTCCGATATCTCGGGTACACACCCATCATGCGATGGTTCTTCCAACGCGGGCCGGAAGGCCGCTTAGACCTGAGCGACGAGAAGCGTCTCGAGATGCTGCAGGGGCTTGTGGCGAAGTCGGAGGAGACGGCGAACCCGAAGGATCTGAAGGTGAATAGGGATGAGGATATCCTGCGACTGCATTTGAGGTCGACGCGCGAAGCCTTCGCACAAGGGTTTGATGGGGTCACGCAGGATGGGCGGATAAGCTGCACGGATTTCGGGTTCAGGATTGAGGATATACGGCCTGATCTGCCGGTGCAGTTGTGGTATGGGAAGCAGGATACGTTCGTGCCGCTTTGGCATGGTGAGCAGATCGCCAAGCGGTTGGGTGGCAGAGCGCAGCTTAGAGTGGAGGATGAGACGCACGGGAGCATTCAAATAAATTTTAAGGAGGAGATATTTAAGGCGTTGGTTAGGAGCCCCTGAGGCGGTGATGGAGTCTGTATTATTATTTTGGTGCGAAGGGAATTGCATCTCAGTCGCGCTCAGCTAGTTCAATCAAGATACCCTACTCGAGATATCGCCGCGCTCATGGAGGCACACGAAAGTCGTGCGGCTGTTTACGGAGACGTTCCGACGAGATCACTTTTGTTTCAGGAATTGGCAATTCTTCCACGATTCCTTAACAACGACTCATGCCCTATCTCGCGACTTCTCTGTGTTGCTCATGTCTGAGACGTTGCATCATTGCTGAGACGTTGAGGTGTTTGCCTCTAGCCCAGTCTAAGCCGCATCTTCGACACGGTCAGACCTCATCGTATTGTTTTCTTTGCTGCTTCAACGTTTGAGTTAATCTGAAATAACTTTGGTGAGTCTGTCTTATGTTCTTGCCATATCGCTCTTGCTATTATTGGTTATTTCTTGCCTCTGAGAAAATGCGAGATGCTTCTCCATTGCTCCTCCGCCCCATTCCCGATCCTTTGTTCTTCTTCACGATGGATGGAGAAGTGAGACACTATGTGCCATACACAAAGAAATTGTTTCAAGTATCATCAGCCATGATCAAAACGCTGGCGCTCCATAATGCTCTCTGTTGTTCTTAAGACACGGATGGCACAAACCTTCCCACTTGGATTCACCAAATTAAGAAACTCTAGGCGAGCGAAAGTGACAGGAGGCTAATCACGACAAGATGCTGGATTTGAACTTCGTGATACTATTCAATACTATCCAACCTTGAATTGAAAGCACCTCGCTCTACGCCGCCTCTACCCGCTTCGTGAAGACAAGATCCAAATCCCCCAAACTCATAGTAAAGTAGTCCTTGCTACCCTCCACCAACCCCTTCCCATCCTCTCCTAATGCGAAGTGCACATCATGCGCCATAACCAGGTACGCAATCACGGTCCGCAACTCCATTAGTGCGAGGTGTTTGCCGACGCAGAGGACCAGCCGAGGGAGAAGGGGGCGAATACATCCTTCTGCTTGATCATGTCCGAATTTGCGTACCAGCGTTCTGGGATGAGAGCGGCCATGCGGCATCGTGCCACGGTGCTTTGGAACACCTTGAACCTGGGTCAAGGAGTGCAATCACGCCGTCCGGGTGGAAGACGGATATCTCGTTTGCACCTGCAATTTCCGGACAATAATCATCAGGTTCGCATTGTTCACGCCCACTCTCAATGCTGAGTGCTGCATTGTCGTGCAAGCTGGACGGACTTGCCTGTGCGGACAAAATCGCCATACTGCTTGTGCAGCTCATCCAATTGTAGGTAATTATCCGATCTTGGAAGCAGCCTCCACGAAGGCACCAATGAGAATTGCCATTCTGTCACGAAATATATGCATGGGAGCATACATCCCCGTTGTGACCTGTCACTGACGGGCAAATGGTGACACTATGGCGGGATACTCGAGTATCATCGTTTGCACGGAGTATGTGCCAAACATGTGCCAAACATGTGCTTCGGGAATTCGTTTGCAGGGGTTCCCCAGACTGTTCTAAATCTGGGGAATGCGGGAAGTAGGGGTCGGGCCCAAAGATTCTCCGGCTGTCGCTTGGCACACTCGCAACAACGACGATGTCGCCTCGAGGGTTCAATTGTATAAGAGTGACAAACCTCAGCTTCAGCACCCTTTCAAGTTTCCTCATCGGACTCATCCCTAAGAATCATTATATTCAACTACATCATGTCAGACCCATTTGCAGAAACAATTCAGATCGCCCTCAGCAAGACGCCATATGCGTGCTCGAAATTGACGAGATTATCGGGCGGCAATGCCAATTTCACATATAGAGGCTACCTCTTGGATCGACCTGATGAAACTATTATCATCAAGCATGCAGAGGACTATGTGGCACGAAATCCGGAATGGAAGCTGGACATTGAGCGCGCGGTATGATTGTTCTCATGCTCTTCATTTTTCGGATTGTTGTATCAATGTTCTTCATTTCACTACTCATCGTCTCAATGCTCCCTGCTTTACATTCTTCGTTTTCACATTTTTCATTCTCACGTTCTCTACTCTCATACTTCCCATACCTCCACTAACACATCCAGTCCTACGAGCGCCTCATGCTCACAACTCTAACCTCCAGACCCGGCACGCGTTCCGGCCCCTTCCTCATCCGCACGCCAAAACTCCTATTCAGCCTCCCCCACACCGTGCTCATAGAGGACCTCCCCTCATCCCTAACCGTGAAAGCCTATCTCTCGCAGCACGGTCCCTCTATCACCCCGGCAACAGCCCATGCATTAGGCTGCGCACTCGGGTCCTGGCTGCGGGAATACCACGCTTGGCTGAACGGCGAGCACACCAAGGACTTGAGAGAGAAATTGGTGGGGAATACGGCGATGGTCGATGCGAGGGAGGGGTTGTACATCGGGTCTTATAAGATGAGCATAGAGCGGTTTCCAGAGATTGAGACCTGGCCAGATGAGGGGGAGTTTATAGAGATTGAGAGGGCGGTGAAGGGGATGGTGAGGGATTCTGAGAGGAGAGAGGGGATTCATGGCGATTTCTGGACGGGGAACATGATACTTGAAGACAAGCCGCTACCGCTACCGATATCTAACGATACAGATGTGGATGCAGCTGCAGCTGCAGCGCCGAAAGACCAAGACCCAGCAGAAATATTCATCCTCGACTTCGAAGTCTCGCAGCTCGGCTCCCGGGCTCAAGATCTGGCACAGTGTCTCGCAGAGTTATACATGGTGCATCATTTTTACGGCGCTTCCTCCCCACTTCAAGTCATGCAAGGTGTGGCAGAGGCATATACTGCAAATAGAGACAAGTTGAAGGATGACACGGGCACGGACTATGAGACTACGGCGTTCCAAACAGCAATGCACTTCGGCATCCACATTGTCGTCATCCCATGGCGGTTTGGATGGCCTATGGGCGACGAGATGGTAAGCTGTCTGACGTTTGGGAATGAGTGTTTGCTGAGGGGATGGAGGAGGGATGCGGAGTGGTTCCGTGGAGGGCCGTTGGAGTGCCTGTTTACGGAGCAGTAGGGTTATGCTTGAGCAGCAATGATTTCGCAAAGCACGCAAGAGATATCCCCTTTCTGTGCGCTGTGTCCTTTTCGGCCTGACTGCAGTCCCACCTCTATTGGTCCAAGAGCAGAATCAGCATGGGATAGGATTGTGACAGACACGTGGCATTGGAAGCTGAGAGGCGTTGACAAATTCAATTGGAGGCAGCGGTGGTTTCGTGGTATCAATCCATCGTTGCCATAATGATTTCTTATCCCGTTTTGGGCCCCAGTGCTGGTTTACCTTTTTCTGATTTCTCCTTTCGTGACTCGAGAAAAGCAGCAACATTTTGGCACTCGGCTGCTTCAACAGAATCTGCAAGACGACATGAGGACCAAATGATTCAAGCATAGTCGTTGGTTCGGTGCAGCCTGTTCACTACCTACGGGTTCCAGAGTGCCTAACGAATAACCGTGCTTCACTACCCGCTCAGTGTCATTTATCCATCGCCGTACGATCCCATTTCCCGAAAGTTACGTTCTGTGGGTGACTTCCCATCTTCTAGGTCTTCGACAAGGTCCTTCACCATCTTCTCAAGGCTCTTGGACGAATACGTTCCATTAACATGATATGTATCACTTCCTCTTCCGATGGCGTTGAAAATATTTCTCCTTCGCTGAAAGGCCACTGAAGAGAGTTCGAGATATGCCGCAATGCAAGAATCGATATCCATTTCAAGTCGACCTAGCATAATGGCAATGAGCCCACCAGTGCTTGTTCCGCTTATCAAATCAAAATATTCGCAGGGCTTTGGAGGGCTGAATGGGTTCAATCTCTTCATGAGATATTTGAGGATGATAAGGGAAGAAAGGCCTCGTACACCGCCCCCATTTGCCATAAAAGTCAGCCAAGCCAGATATTGTAGTTGCAAATTTCCAGGAGGAAACCGTCACAGAACGTAGCATATAATACTTGGCGGGCAACTCAAAATATACAACATACCTAACGATAGCACTAAGATGAGTCCACTAAAGTTACTGTAATCAACGTAACAGTCCACCCAGTGAAAGTTACCTTCGAGAGAGAAATGGCACCGATACAAGAAAATCAAACTTGGCGTGGCAGCGGCGACATAAGTTGTTGAACACAGTATTGATGAACTGTGTGCACGGAAGCAGAATGTGATAAAGCATGTAAAATAGAGTCTAGCTAACTATGAATCTATCTACTATTTATATGATTTCGCCTAAATAGGCATCAGTCGGCTATTGGACTAAAGGTAGGTGAATATTCTTCTCTGTGTTCTCTGCATGTGAGACATGCATGAAGTGAGAACTGAACATCCCTGAGAACTGAATATCCCCGCGCAACATAAGTTGAGATGTGATCTTATATCTTCATTCTATATCGAGCATCGAGCCTGTATTCTATAATTTTATAGTTTTATAAGCAATTCAATTCAACTGTCGTTCCTATTTAACAAGCCCCGCATCGTAAGATGTGCCATTATTGTTCACATATTTCATCTTTGTTTGATATTGCTCTATTTTAACGAACATCAAGCTGAATTTCGATCAAGTCAGAGTTATTTTCAGCCGTATCCGCGGTCTTATTTTTCCTCTGGTTGCAAATGATATATAGTTCTTCCCTGTATCTCTCTTTTTGCTGACGTCTAGCTATGGATTTATGTATCTTGTTTCCCATTTCTACTGCCATCCAAGCATTGTATTCAATGAGATCAAGCTCATTGTCGGTCTTAGCGTAATTCAAGTAATAGGCTTTGTGGTGATAAGTGTGACGACGGTGGAATTGGGCCTTCTTTTTATCAGCTAATAGTCCATTCCATGTAAAATGCAAAGTCAATATTACGTGAATCGCACAGCCACTCAGACGCGCTCTAGACCGTCTCGCCTTCTGTTTTCCATTGAAGGAAAGCGAGGGGCATGCATCATATGCGGGCGCAGGACTATCATCTCGAAAGGGGGAGTCATGAGATCCATCCTCCGACACGGCCATATATAGCGGTATTGAATTTATATCGTGTGTATCGTTTTGAGGAAGACGTTTCTACCGCAGGATAGGAACGTGGGGTACTTAGCTGTCGAGTTTGGGATTTATCCTGGAGCCATTTCTGGAGCAATGTATTTGGGAAGCTGAGAGAGGCATCTGTACAGAAATATCAGCCCCCCGAAGTGGGAAGCTACTCCCTGCAGGAGCCAGTTTTCGGGGGTTATGGGCATACAGATGTGGAGTCTCACAACTTATAAATCGTATCATCAACCCTCCCATCCCTAGCATTCACCGCATCATTAATCCGCTTCCGATCCGTCGTCCCCTTCCTTTTCTGACAGCACCTCGGGACAGCAAGTACCTTCTGCCCAATATATTCCGCCGGGTCGATATCAAAAGGGTTATACTTGTTTGCATATACGCCTCCATCATCTTCGATTTCAACAATGTTAATATGCAGGACTTCTGGATCGGTGTCGTCGGTCGGGACAGATGGTCCGAATGTAACCCCATAGTAATCAATCATACTATAGTCCAAGGGAGTGTCAGCGTAGGTCTTGGAGAGAAGAAGCTTGTAAGATAATTACCTACACTATCGGTCTAGCCTCTACCAACCAACCTTTGTATTCATCCCGCACTACCATGTCCCCAGCGATGTCAGGCCGTATATCCCGGTGGTATATTTTCCGAAACGCCAGCTTCGCTAGTTCGGGGCCGCCGGGCAACGAAAATTCAGGGAAGTGGTGGGGGACGTGCCATGATACCCCTGGAAGGAGCTTCTGAAGAGCTAGCAGTGGACCTTCGATTTGGATTCGAAGCGGTTGCTCTAAGGATGGTGGATGGAAGCGGTGAGGGGGGTTTGTGAGGCATGGTGGGATGTAGAGTGGGAGAGCTGGTTGATCTGAGGGTGGGGGATAGAAGCGGTGGACGTCAAAACTACGAGTAGGATTGGTGAGGCATGGAATGTCGGGGAGAGTCATCGCGTATGGAAAGAGGATGTTGTTTGATGGATTGAAGTAGTGTTAATAAGGTTGAACTAGTGAGTTTTGTGAAATAGATTCTAACTTGTGATCAATCATCGCGAAAAACGAAAAACTTGTAACAAGGAGAAAGGAATGGTTTCCAAGCACGAAGATTCAAATACCCGCTATCCCTAGCCGTTGGTCTAGCCGCAGATTGATTACACGGTAACACTTGGCAGCCGCCTTGTGAGGGGCGTTGTTTATTGCTTTAATTAGTGCCCGTGCGATCCCAGCCACAAACGTCAGCCGCGTTTACCCCGCAATTTAAAGGGTTACCAAAACTCTGCACGAGTACCCATAAGCAAAGCTTAAACTTTTAAAATTAAATATCAGAGCTGCCCTTTCTGTGATTTTGAGCAAATTCTCCTCGCGAAGTTAAGAGCTTGATGTCTGGTCTTTACAACCATAACTTCTGGGGTCTTCAGCCATCCGGCCGTGAGACAACTTTGGCGTCTTCCGGGTCTGGAAACCGCATGGTTACAAAAAGTCGTATAACGATGAGGGTCTTCAGAACCCCTTTTCAAAGTTGCCTTCATGGTTCATGACTTTAATGTAAACTATGATTAGGTGCCCTGCCTCTTTTAGTTTAGCGCTCCCGCCTCCCGTATGGAGTCTCGCTTGCCTGACCCGCTGCTTTCGACGACGTCTAAGATGTTTACTTCATATAGGCAGAATATATATATATATATATATTATATATTATAAGCCCATCGAGAGGACCCGACGGCGAGAATTACAGGCACCCACCGCAAGGCCAATTCGCTATGTCAACAATGCTTTCAAGCAAAGGAAAATTAAGTGAACAAGTGATATCAGTTATCCCACAATAACGTTCAATTTGGGAGAAAGAACATTTACACTACATCCGCAACCCAGACAAAAGTCCCACGCCTCGTTTGCGTCCACTTCCATTCCGTCATACGATCATATGCACCCTTTCCTTCAATGTCCTAGCAGGATGAAGCCTAAGGCGCTGTCGAGTTGCATGTGCTAATACGCGGCAATAGCGGACGCAAATCCAGCATCGATCTGCGCCTGATAACTCTTGAGGGTCGCAACATCAGTGGGCTGCGCCTTTGCCTGAAGAGCAGCACCAAGCGCGTCAGTATCGGTCTGGAGGGTTTGCAAGAGACCCAGGACAAGACTCGTAAGGCCAGAGGCTGCAAAGAGGCTCGCCTAGAATTTGATAGTGAGCATCCAACGAACCGCAAGTCTGGATTCGGGCAAAATACCTTGGAAGCCAGAGCACTGAGCCCGCTGGTGATCTGGGGAGTCAGCGACGCAACGGCGGCGACGACACTGGTGCTCTCGGAGGTGGAAAAGCTGCTTGCGGCCGTTGTGTCGGTGGTTGCCTGGTTTATGGCCGTGTCCAGAGTGTTTTCGTCGGTTGCGATGACCAAGGCGTCGGTCAATCCTCCTGCATAGCTTTGGACGGCAGAGGTCAGGGTGGCAAGATCAGTGCCGATGGTTGTGATATCAGTTAAAACTGTTGCCGCAGATCGCTGTACGACAGGAGTACAGGTTGCAATGGTTAGACCAAGCAAGGCGGTGATGATGGTCTTGATTTGGACCATTTTGAACTAGCTCGAGCGGGATACTGTTGTGGAGAATATATTTTGTAAGTTATCAAAAGTGAAGGCTGATGGAAAAAAAGTTATGAGAGGGAAGACAACGGAGATAATAGTCTTCCTTTATAGTCAAGAAACTTGGGCAGATTCCACATGGTACACATGAAACCGAGGTAGGATGTAATCAAACATGAGCTCCTCAGCACTGTGCCTCCGCAAATAATTGCATGCGTGTGTATTTTGGGTATAGCTGCGGTAGGAGCACACGGTAGTTAACCAGTGAGAAAGTGCCTTTCTGTTGGAATAAGGGATGGGTGCCACCGGGGCACCCGGTTGATTCTGAGAAACCTCCATTTGGATTCTCAGTTTGGAGATAGACCCCGTGAGAAATGGCTCACAGGAGGGCGACTGATCCGGTGCATGTGGGGTTCTCAATTACCCCCCATGGAAACACTCTTTTACAAAGGCTCTATTTGGATCCAAATAGAGCTCTATAGCTCAGGTAGTTTTATCAATTCAATTCAATCACTATTGTCATATTGCATTCATCTTTTCAACGTTGTGAGCCCGGATTAAGCGTGACTGTTACGTTTAAGGAAATCTTTGAAATTCTCACTTTCGAGACGGCTTAGTCAGACGACTCCGTCCAATTCTTCAGTTCTCACTTAACAACTGAACAACATATTCGAAATTGCAGAGATGAAAGGAGTTACAATGTTTCAATACACCTAATACTACCTCAAAGCTCACTAAAAATAATTATGGTGAATGGGCTGTCCATATGGGCCAGACAACAAACTGGCCCTTATGGAGACATCTCACCGGCCTGCATTTGAGAATTGGGCCACACCACCGGCCTGCGTTGCATTTGAGAATTGGGCAAATCATCGGTATACTCTATTTTAGAGATTGGCCACATCATCGGCCTGCTCTCTGTTTTTGAGCATTTGAGAATTGGCCAAATCATCAGCCTACATTTGGATATTGGCCACATCACCGGCCTGTGTTGCATTTGAGAACTGGGCCAAATCGCCGGCCTGCGTTGCATTTGAGAATTAGACAAATCATCGGCCTACTCTTTGCTTTTGAGCATTTAAGAATTGGGCAAATCACTGGCCGGCATTTGAGAATGTGCTCAAATTATCGGCCTCTATTTGTTATTCTTTTATTTTTCTATTTTCTATTATATGGGCATCATGAGACTGGTTTGTGGTTCGCATGAGGCGGGGGTGTGTTTGAATAAAGAGGTTTGGGTTTGGTGCCTGCAGGCACCCGGGGATTCTCTGTTTGGAGAATTTATGAGAATCTTCCATGCATGCCGCACCAGCTCTTTGAGCCTTTGTTTCAGGGTCCCTTTTCCTAGTTTAGATAGCTGGACAATTCGATTACTTTCATCACCCATTTCTACATCTTCTACATGCACCCTTCGCCTGATATATAGATCAGTTCTTGCATTTTTTTTTTTGTGCAAGATGGCTGACCAGGTGCTCAAGATCTCAGGCCAGGTCCTCGAACCACTCAGAAATGGAGTCTCATCGAAAAATGACGCGGTGGAGTCTGCTAACAGTTATTTGGGAGGGGCGTGGGAGGGGCGGGAATAGTATTTCTCACAGACTCACAATTGAAAGCAAGAGGCGTCGACACTGGGGATATCATCAAGGAAGAGCTGGAGTCGCAATACATGCAAACGCGTTGTTCCCCATATTCGCCACGGCCCCATTTACCCCGCATTATTCCCCATGTTGACCCCTGACACCGTGCAGGGTTGCTTGGATAAATCCTGGGACGGCAGGTGCTTCCTAAACGCCGTGTACAAATCCGGGCCCTTCTCCACAATCTCCCTGTGTCGTGGAAATGAGTTATATAACATAACGTCTCTGGGCAATCAAATGTGGCGAGATCAGGACCATGAATGGTGAATTTGTTTACGGGGTACTTTCGAGTCGGCGAGCCGGGAACCCCTTCTTTGTTGTATTGAGTTGGCCATGTCCGACCGGGAGCCGGGACAGAGCCGGAAAAGGCAGCTTGTACGCACCGACAGGGCCAAATCAATGTTACTCGTGTCCAAATAAAGTCAAAAATCCGAGTGGGCGACCCATCGCATGGCCAGGATATCTCTTCCTGACCCTGTAATTGGGTAAATCAATTAACATTTATTCGCTCTTATGCGGAGTACCTGCAACTCCATCCGGAAGTAGAACCACCCGTGTCGTCTTACATCTTATAAGTTGATAACTTAGTAAAAGCTTAAGCAGAAGAAGCGTCGCGGTCCGCACAAGAATCCTTCCCCGCCTCCCTCTTCCTCGTATTCGGGGCCAGCCGCCAAGGTGGGCAACCAACCCGTCATCACATTTTAGATATCACATCGAACCTACATTCTTTATTTTCAAGGCCAAGGGAAGCGCCGAAGTGGCGTCCCACAGATGTTGGATGAGTCTGTTTTTTCATGCTTAATTTCAAATATGGCACAGTAGAGACTAGAGACCGAGGTTTGCGGGGTAATTCTACGTTGACAGTAGCGATGAACCCATTGTAAGCAGCATGTGAAAGAAACCAAGTCTGCATCCTTAAGATGGTCGAGGAAGTCTTCGTATGAGGACCCTCTTCGTATCTCTAGTATCATCAGTACTTTCTTTCAAGATCCTCGAAAAGCGACTCGCTCTCGCTCTCGCTGTCGCTCTCACTCACTGGCAAACGTTGCTCAGTTGACTCTTACAAGCCATCCGATTTCTCACCGATTCTCACCAACCCGAACGCATCAAGATGAGATTCATAATCGCCCTGCCATTCATTACCTTGGTTCTCGGCATCGCTGCCGAACCCATCCTCATCGACCGTGAGCCTACGCTCGTCGAACGAGACGTGCCTACCATCACCAATATTCTACTTGCGGTTGGATCAGGGATCTCTACACTTGACTCAGCTGTCAAGGCCTTCACTGGCGACTCATCCACAATTGATAGCGCTTCTTCCACTCTACAATCAACCATCAAGAGCGGAACAACAACCGTCACGGGGAGCGGTAATCTCACACTCAATAATGCAATAACCTTAGCCGCCCCCGTGACGGCCATGCAGGCTCTGGGTAAAGCACTCGTCAACGATCTGATTGCGCAGAAATTGGCATTCGAAGCAAACGGACTATGCGAAGATATTTACTCCCAAGTGACCGGTATACAGACGGCCTCCCAGGCCCTCATCAATGCCATTGTTGTCCTGGTTCCTGCCGCTGCTCAGGGCCTTGCTGCTTCGTTGGCCGCCCCTTTCCAGTCAGCATTAGCAAATGGTGTTGCCGCTTTCGTCTCCAGCAATTGCACCAATGCTGTAACCTCCTCAAGCTCCACCACATCCCCCTTGAGCTCCACCACAGCCTCCTCGATCTCCATTACAGCCTCGTCGAGTTCCACCGCATCCACCTCGAGCTCCATTGCAACCTCCTCTATCTCCACCACAGCCTCCTCGATCTCCATTACAGCCTCGTCGAGTTCCACCGCATCCTCCTCGAGCTCCACCACAGCCTCCTCTATCTCCACCACAGCCTCCTCGATCTCCATTACAGCCTCGTCGAGCTCCATTGGAACCTCATCGAGCTCCATTGCAACCTCGTCGAGCTCCAATACCACTGGCTCAAGCACCAGGACAGGCCCCTCTGCCACCGCATCAAGTGTCACATACACTAGCACAATCACTACATGCACATCCATCTCCCCAGACACGACAAAATCCACCACATCCTCTGGCGTTGGGGCCGTCACCAAGACAAAACCCACCACATCCCCTGGCATCGGGGCCGCCACCAAGACGACGTCGGCAACGTTGGTGGTATTTACTGGTGCTGCCGATGTCAACTACGCCACGAACTCCTTCGGTATCCTTGCCCTCGCCGCTGCCGCCCTGCTATTGTAAGAAAAGCTTGGAATGGCCAAGTCAGCAACTTTTGTTCGTCGTGTGTGGAATTGCTGGATCAAAGGTGTTTATGTTCATTATGGATGGATTTTTCTGATCGATCTTGATCTCGGACCAATATTGATGATGTCCGGGACATAATAGATATTTTAATGCATGAGTATCATCAGTCAAATCTCTCTCTCTTGAGCTTCGCATTCGACTAGTAGGCGTGCTGCTCTTGTTCAGGCCCTAATCACCTCAGCTTACCCAGCTCACTTGAACGCCCTAAGCATCTCTTGATGTGATTTTGCCTTCCCATTTCTTAGCTAATCACCTTTGGTCTGAGGTAGCGTTCTTAAGCAGAGGGGATGAAGTATACTATTTGCGAAAAAATAATACAATTTTATTCCCCTTTGTTGGCCGATCTATAGTAACCCCAGGATAAGAGTAGAAGCGATAACGGGGAAAAGAGAGGAGGAGAGTTGGAAACAGATAATTATTGGAAAACGAGACGAAATAAGAAAGATAAGGGAAAACCGTTAGACGAACCCTTTTAATTTTATGGATCATTGAGTTCGGACAATCGTGGCATAAAAAAGCGACTAGACCTGCTAAATCCGGCGCTCATCGGCGATCGCACCTGAAAATTGCATTTGGGAAGTAAAATAGAAGACACTGCGTGAAACCAAAAGAAGTGAAAACAAACGCGTTTTTCTCAGGAATGCCAAGGTCTGTGTCGCTTTCAGATCAATTTTAATGAACTGCTAATCATAATTGTTTCAACAGCCCTCATCAGCCTCGCTGGTGCTGTTTTGTACGTGCAATCGGCTTCCCCACAGAAGACCTTCGGAGTTCTCTGAGTTCTGACCTTCGGCGATGACATTTTACCGCTTTACTAGGGTCCTTGTCCTTCCCCGCGATTTCCCCTCATTCGATGAGCCAGCCCTGTCTCCCCGGACAAGCCCTGTCTCCCAGACGGACAATTCTGGCTTCATAGCTCAGCTTCATCGGACTTATATCTTCATTTGCGCCTCTCCGATGAACCATCATCACTTATTCTTGCTGTAAGTAATGTCCCTGTTTTCTCTCCCCCTGCGCAATTTTGAATACAGCCAATGATCAATCGCATCTTATATTGTTTTGATCTTACAAATTTGCACGTGGTCGTATCCCCACGACTTTAAGCTGGAGAATCAACTTCATTCTCCCATCAGAAGATAGTGCCTTGATTACATGTGAAAGTAGTATTTGGATTACATGTGAAAGTAGTATTTGCTTATAAAAACTATCCCTCAATCCTCAATCGCGCACTTTGTCATCTCCCAACGAAGCCACAAAGCCACGGCCCACACCTACCCACAAAAGCCAACCTCCATACTTCAACTTCCGCCAACATCAAAAATGCGCCTCCATATTCTACCGCTCACTCTCCTGGCCACCACCGTCCTCGCAGATGGCGCCTCCATCCTTGCCGCCATCAGCAAAATCTCCACTTCAACCACCAAGCTCAACAGCACAGTCGCCGATTTCTCCAGCGGACTCGCTGGGCTCGCCGACGTCATTCCCCTCCTTATCGACAGCACCGCGCTCCTCGAAGACATCAAGTCCGGCACCAACGTCGCCTCATCGTCCGCCAACCTTACCTTCGGCGAGACCATCCAAATCGCATCGGCCACCTCAGCTCTCGTCACGAATGTACAAAGTACCTTGAAGACGATTGTGAATGCGAAGCCGAAGTTTGATGCACTAGTGCTGGTTAGTCCAGTCGTGTTGATCAATTTAAAGCAGCAGAAGAGCGCCACGGATCAATTCAGCACGGCGGTTATAAGCAAGGTGCCCGCAGCATTTGCAGACTTTGCAAGGAGTCTGGTGGCTCCAATCGACACGGCGTTTAATGCCGCTATTGGGAAGTATAAGCAATTTTGAGGTGGTATTGGTTAGGTAGTTCTGTTGTGCGAGTTTTCAAGACACAGACGGATGAGTTTTCTTCTTCCTGCAATGTATATAAGCAGAATAGTGACTTAAGTTGGAGAACAAAACCAATCTATCTTTTGAGATCCTTTGAAGCACATTTCTAACGTATTCCATACGGGAGATGAACACACGACCAAGCTGATTATGGTGTGCGTAGCAAACATGTAATACAATATGCCACCATCATCTGTTGAAATGGTTGATCATGACGCTCATAGGCTCGGTCACCATGGGCAAGGTTCATATTCTAATGATGACTTGATTGATTGAGGAGTTTTTATTTTACGGCGTGGTAATATGTTCAAGTATTGTAAACGTTGGCTTTACTGACTCAAAAAGATCCTGACTCAAAGGGACACTGACTCGTAATCACGGGTATATATCACCATGTCGTACAATAGATTCTCCTCGATCGATCAATTCAATCAATAGAATACGAACACTGCCTTTGGTGACAGTGCCCACGAGCATCGTGATCGACCAGTTCAACAGAACATATTGAGTTGAGTTTCATATCTCAAAACTATAGATCTATGCAGAAAGGGTCGGAAGCCGAGTCATGGACTAGACGAATAGCAGACTACTTGTTCAAAATTATGCCTAGCATTGTTTGACGATCGCAGTTGAATTTTTTCTTTTAGAAATAATGATTCATTCTTTGCCTTTTATCAAACCATCGCTGTGCCCCCTTTAATTATCAACACCTAAGTTCCCAGTAAAACCATCGCTGTGCCCCTTTTAATTATCAACACCTAAGTTCCCAGTAAAATCATCGCTGTGCCCGTTGTGATTATTAATACCTAGTTTCTGTTGAATAGGGTGGGTGCCACTAGGGGAACCCAATTGACCATGAGAAGTCTCCGTTTGGATTCTCTCTCTATTTGGAGATCCCAAGAGAGGCGGTGAGAACGGGTAGGAAATGGCTCACGGGAGGGAGCCGGCCTAGGTGCATGAGGGATCAATTCCCTCATACCAAACACACTCTTTATCAAACGCTCTATTTGAATACAAATAGAGCTCTATAGACTAGATAGTTTCAATCAATTCAATCACATTCTTTTGGCTTCATCTTTTCAACAGTTTCCAGTTCACTTCTGCCGCTATTACAGCCAATCCTCCATACCCATTTCGATCAACCAATCCACTCCATCACAGTGGGCTCAATTATGTCATAGCCCCAGGTGCCTCTGCCATAACATTTCTCATATTCCCGCTTCATCGCTTCGTGCCGGTTCCGAACGTTGCAAGCCCAAAAATACATATCACTTTGCCCCTTGATGTTCTGAGGTAGCCAAAAGCCAATTTGAGGGATGCTGGTCTGCACGTCGCAGGCCATCTCCTTAGGATTGACCTGAACCTTGATTTGGCCCAGCTCCTTAAATTCCTCTTGGTTGAACGTGCCAAGGGTCCAGGACTCGCGTAGGAATTCGAAGGCCTCTTGAACATCTGGACAAGTCCGAGCTATAGCAACGGCAAGCCAAGTCACAGGGTCATCGAAAAGTCCCATAGTAGAGGTGATCGAAGTGCACTCTTCTGCAATTTCGAAACGCCTTAGCGCATTGAAAAGGCCTGAGACAGTGGCTGAATTTTGGTGCCAATCAATCGGGTATTTGAAGCACTCTTCCATCGAGACAAGGCCTTTCTCTTCAAGGCCCTGAAAAGCTAAGAAGATAGATTCTTGGATCCTAAACCGCCATTTGAACTTGGCTAGTTGGGCCGCAAGACGTTTTCCGTAAGACTTGTCATCGATATTGTTCATACCTCTGTCGCGTTTAGCAATGCTGCCCATTGTTGCTATTGCTATGTCATTTTCGCACATAACGCTGCCAACGAGACTGATCTCTGCTTCAAGCACCTCGCTAGTGGATGACAATTCTTCAGAGGGGACAAACGGGGGCTCTGGATACGGCGACCCTTGTTGTTCTGGAGTTCCTTGGGTATCTGGTTGCATGCTGCCTGAACATGTTGGCCGAGTGTAGAGTATCTGAGGTAGGGGTGTATGTTGTGCGTCTGTGTTCAGAAGAGAAAAAAACACCCAAGAGAGAGGGGGGCGGAGAGATGTGGATGTTGACGTTGATGTAGATGTGGATGTCGATGTTGATGTGGAGGAGTTTCCACGTCGATGTCTGTCTGTGTGGATGTGCGTCTTTGCCTGTATGTATGAAGGAAGATGAGAAAGAGAGAGAGAAATATTGAGGGATTATATAGAAAGGGAGGGGATGATTCATAGATGGATCAAACCTTAATTCACTTGTAATGATTCACATCTAGATTTAAGTTTGGTTTGTTACAAATGATTCATAGTTGGTTGGTTGTATTCACTTCTTATCATTCACAGCTAGATCAAACTTTAATTCACTCTAGAATCAATGCTAAACGTCAAGTTTAAAGGCAATCACCCTTTCCTCGTCACATTATACCACTCTTTCCAGTCCAGTGACCACTCATATCTGCGCATGGAATACTCCAGCGGTGGAAGTTCTTTGGGGCGTTGCAGAGACGTCAGAAGCGTATACCAGAAGATGGCGCTAGGTTTTCTGCGGCAAAAGTTACTCCTGCATTGGAATATCTACATGTTATGGGATTTCTCTACGGAGATTTGAAGTCACAGAGTCACTATATAGGCTCCGAACTTGCAATGAACCTTTTTCTATAGCTGCAAAGGGTTAACTCTGTGCCCAGTGAGCGGAGAGGGTTGGTATATCTTGGACTATGTGGAGAAATAATTCTGCTTCCCACATCTGCCGATGGCTGATCGATTCAACTTGCATATTTCTAGAGTTATATGCACACTACTGCACGTATATGGTTACGCCTCGACGCTGGGCAGCTCATACCTCGAACACGAAAAAATCAGGAAACCTTCAAGGACATGAGGAGGGGAGGAGAGGAAAGGAGCCAGCAAAGGAGGAAAGTTCTTAAGCACAGAGGGAAGAGGGGAGTGGAAGAAGGAGGAGGAGTAGGCGTGTGAGGCACAACAAACTGGAGCAGGCCACGCGCCAACATGGTGTCTGCCTTTCCGACGCACGACAAATTGGATCCCAGAATTGCAAACCCACCGAAGACGCCTAGTTGTCAGGATCTTGAAGCCAGAAAGGAAATGTTGGCGTTGGGTGGTGCAGGAGGAGGAAACGACAAACGGGCGGCTGCTTTTGTATTGTCGGGAAGCTGGAAACCGAGAGCCGTAAATGGCCACAATCATATATTAAGATATATACTAAGGACGTAATAACAGTCACGCATCGGTGGTTTAGTGGTAAAATCCATCGTTGCCATCGATGGGCCCCGTGTTCGATTCACGGTCGATGCAATTACTCGTTTAGCAGCTTCATTGAGTTGGAGTTGTCTTTTTTCTTTTTTCTTTTTTGATATCGTCGTCACAGGTGTCGAAGTCATCGATGGGAGATGTCTCTTTTTCTTTTTCGTTTCTTTTCTTCTCCTTTTTCTTTTTCTTTGTGGCCAAGATTTGCTGTTATCAGATGCAGCACGTGATGTGGGGAAACATGGGATAGATAATGAATAGAGTTTCGCATTCCAGCGGCTCGACCCTGGAATCGATTATCGATCGATGCTCCCATGATGATACAGGAGGCATACCATACCATACCATACCATATCACTGAAGTCTCTCTGCCATCTCTCATTATCATGATATGATATGATATGATGATCTCCATCTCCATCTCCATCTCCCATTTCCATTTCCAATTCCGATATCTTGACTTCACTTCTCTCGCCTGCCAAAGAGGCCACGTCGCTCCAAGCGTTGCATCGGCCTTCGCGTGCCTGGCCATCGTTTACTAAGTACTGTATGTACTGTACTGTATGTACATGAACATCACACCTCACCTCCAGTAAAAGGACAACGTCAACAGGTCTTCGAACCCACCACATGGATGCCTACCCCACAGGGCGACACACTCTCTCACCTTTCCCTTCATTCGCATTCTGATTCTCATTCTCCTTCGGACAATCACCACATTTCGCTTCTGCCGCTGTATAACCAGCCTCTACGCGCCTCTCACGACCTTGACGACGTCGAGCTCGACGACCTAGGCCTAGCTAGCCTGCATACCAAAAAGAACAAGCACAGGCGCAGATCTTCGAATCATTCTACCGGAGGAACGGGAAGCGCGCAAGCAGAGAGCTCGAGGCATCTGCTGCGCTCGCAATCGGACATCTCCTCCTCCTCCGACGCAGACACGCCGATGGGCACCCGGAGTCGACGCGGGCACAAGAAATCGCCAGGCGCGCCCCTCCCGCCCTCCCCGTCCGGAGGCGAGAACGGCCACGGCGCCGCCGACTCGATGAACGGTTCCGTCGAGTACCGGCGCAAGCGCGCCTCTCTGGACTCGCCGGACGTGACGGCGAACCTGATGGCGCGCGAGGACTTCAACCTCGACACGCACGTCGCCGACACGCCGAAGATGCAGAACAACGGCTTCTTCCAGCTGCCGATGCAGGACCGGCGCAACTTCGCGCTACTGGTGCTGCTATACTTCCTACAGGGCGTGCCGATGGGCCTGGCGACGGGCAGCGTGCCCTTCCTGCTCAAGAGCCACATGTCGTACGGGCAGATCGGGATCTTCAGTCTGGCGAGCTATCCCTACTCGTTGAAGCTGCTGTGGAGTCCGATCGTGGACGCGTGCTGGACGCCGCGGCTCGGCCGCCGCAAGTCCTGGATCCTCCCCATCCAGATGCTGTCGGGCTTGGGCATGATCTGGCTCGGCGCGAATGTGAAGGCCATGTTGGTGTCGGCCGGGGCGGATGGCGGGTCCGGCGTGTGGAACTTCACGGGGTGGTGGTTCTTCCTCGTGTTCATGTGCGCGACGCAAGATATCGCCGTGGACGGGTGGGCGCTGACGCTGATCTCGCCGCAGAACCTGTCGTACGCGTCGACGGCGCAGACGGTCGGGCTCACGGCGGGGCAGTTCATGTCGTACACCGTCTTCCTGGCGTTCAACTCGCCCGACTTTGCCAACAAGTGGTTCCGCAGCTCGCCCTCGGCGGACGGCGTCATGACGCTCGGCGGCTACCTGACGTTCTGGGGGTGGGCGTACCTGCTCGTGACGATGGGGCTGGCATTGCTCAAGAAGGAGGAGAAAACGAAGAACGAGGACGGCATCTGGGACGTATATAAGGTGATGTGGGGGGTGCTGAAGCTCAAGAATATCCAGACGATCATCATCATCCATCTGATCGCCAAGATCGGGTTTCAGGCCAACGACGCGGTCACGAACCTCAAGCTGCTGGATAAGGGGTTTAGCCAGGAGGACATGGCGTTGACAGTGCTCATTGACTTTCCCTTTGAGATCGGCCTGGGGTATTATGCGGGCAAGTGGTCGACAACATACACGCCCATGCGGTTGTGGTGTTGGGCCTTCGTAGGACGACTCATTGCCGCGGTGCTGGCGCAGATCACGGTCATCATCTTTCCGAAGGACGGCGTGGATACGTGGTATCTCGTCGTCGTCATCGCAGAGCACATCTTCAGCACCTTCACGAACACCGTCATGTTCGTCGCCGTGAGCGCCTTCCACGCGAGGATCGCGGATCCAGTTATTGGGGGGACGTATATGACGCTCTTGGCCACGTAAGTCTTCCCCTCATCCTCTCTCCCCTTCTTCTGCGTCACTGTCGCTCGCCCACCCTCCCCACTCCCGCCATTTCCAAGCCTCTACATGGGCTAACCACCTCCCCAGCGTCTCCAACCTCGGCGGCACCTTCCCGCGCTTCTTCATCCTCAAACTCGTCGACTACTTCACAATCGCGACCTGCATCCCGCCTTCCCCCTCCTCTCCCCCTCCTTCCTCCCTCTCCTCCCCCTTGATCACCACGGCCTTCAGCTGCGCCCTCGAAGCCGACAAGCACCGCTGCATCGCCGGCGGCGGCACGTGTTATATTGAGCGCGACGGGTATTACATTACAAATGTGGTGTGTGTGATTATCGGCTGCGTCACGTTTTGGGGGTTCATTAAGCCGAAGGCGCTGCATTTGCAGAGTTTGCCACTTCGGGCGTGGAGGATTGCGGGGGGTGAGAGGGAGAGGTGAAAGGGGAGAGGTGTGAGGTGTAAGTTTATGGGATTTGTAGATGTAGGATGGATGCATAGATAAATAAATAGCGAGAAATTATGCACATGTCTAACTCTGTACTGAAGATTTGAGTGCGCGTTGCCTTCATGAGATGCTGTATATAAGGCCTTTCAAGCCCGTTTCAAGCCTATGTATTTCCTACGTCGTCATCTGTGCTCGGGGCCCGCATGTCAACATTTCAGCATTCCCAGAATGGAAAGACCATGGTTCTTTCTGCCTACTATCATCGGTTCTGCCTGTCGATCTTCTGAATCCCTCATCGTTTTCACCTTGCTCTTCCCTTATAGACTTTCCCACGAAACCAGTTCGACGAAAGTAGGTGGAGGACCGAGAGGATATAAATCCCCACTCTTTCACAGTCTGAAAATCATCAAAAGTAAGTTGCGGATCAGAACAGTGTCTCTATCTGCGAGTCATACATGCTTCTACCTGGTGATAGAACGTGCTATGGAGGAAGAGAGATTTATTTGAACGGGAAAATTGGAAAGCTGACATGGGGAGGTGATGGAGAGCGAAGGTGAGGCACATGGTGAGAAAAAGAGGGATGATGAAAAGACGCGGTGCCAGGAAATAGGAGAGACTATAGACAGAGGAAAGGAATCAAAACTAGAAAGTTGACTTCATTCGTGGGGGTGGAAATTCCTTGAATGGCGGGGGCAACGGAAAGAAGCACATATCCTCCAGTTTTCACCAACTGGCAACGATACATTTCTGAGCGGGGAAATGAGAAATGCAGAGATTGAGGTTATCTGCATTTCCACCAAGGGTAAAAGCTTCAAAGAAGGAGTTTGAGGCGACGCAATAGGAGACCCGTATGAAGATACGAAACGAGATACTTGGTGGTGGATTTTGGCGATGAGAAGGGCAGTGGCCATCGGGACTGGATAAATCAGGATCTCTCAGTTTAGCAAGAGTCGCTTTGCCGTTGTGATATTCACGTTTGGCGCTGCAATATCGGAGGTTCTGAAGATGCGATGATGTTGTTGGAGGAGAATGCTCTGGTGAATCCAGAGCGGGATATTCACCTCCTGTCTACTCCAATAGCCGACAGGCAGGGCACACAATAAATCGATAGATTTAGTAGATAGTCACTTAATTCTATATGCTTTCTCAACAGAGCTTCCGTGCACACAAACTTGAGTAATGTGTTCAACAGGTTATGAGCCCAGATGCAAAGACATCCACTTTAATCTTAATCTTAAGCACTAAGCCTCTCACAAGAAAGAACCTAGCAGCATCACTAGAACTAACAACAATACTCATTTGATTAAGATATCACATATTAGCAACGATGGTTAAATCATTAACTAACCTAAACTAGATTGCATCTAACAAACTAAAGGATAGTAGTAACTACTCTTAATAGAAGAACCTAGTGAAACAAGCTCTTATTAATGTAAGTGTTTACTGATATGTGTTAAGTAAGGGTATTAGCTTAAAGATAACTACATTATTAATTAATAAAGACTATAATAAAGATTCTAAATATAGAAAGTGGCTAAATGGTAATGTTGATCTGTTCGCTTCGATAAGCCAGGCTGGCGGCCATCATATTTCATCGCAGTTCGAAATATGTGCCCACCGAAAATATGTCGTCGACTCTATTGAGCGCTTCTCCCTCCATGAATCCCAGAATCCAACAGGACCCAACGAATATCCACTGCGAATCTATTTTTCGCAGAGCCACAAGGTGTTGATAACCTGGGAGAACAGCGATGATGTCATCAGGCCCCAAGGGACATACAGACAGACCGAGATATCCCTTTTCCGTGGAAACTAAGTGGTATTGGCTGCCTGAATGTTCATGTAGTTTCAAGAGTACGGTGTCAGTAGTCAAGTGCCGGCATTCAGGATCTGTGATACTAGGCCAAGTTGGAACTTGGATAGGAGCATCAGTACCGAGAAATCTTTCCTGAAAATATGAGCTAAAGGAGCGATCCTGGGCCCAACCGCAACGCTCCCTCAAGTCGTTATCTGCGTCAAGGAACACAAGGAGAGCTATCACTAGAAGGATATCGCAAATCCTCTCCGGATCCAACTCTGTGTCCGAAAATGTCCAGCCCGCCGAGGCAATATTCATCAGAATTCGAACTAAAGCTTGGAGACGTGGAATTCCGGTTGGATATAGTGCTGGCCCCTCAAGCATGCAGTCTTGGATGATCGATCTGGCAATTCCCGTATTGTCTAGGAGAACTGGCGTCGAAACCTTTCCCACGTCGAGGACAACCCCAACTGTTTGCAATAACTTTTCACTCGGCAAACATATTGCAATCGCTTTATCATATTTCGGAGAAAGAGCCGAGCCAGACCATCTGGCATTGACACTAAAGGAGTCATATTTTGACACTGCAACCCAATCCGGGGCCCAGGAAGGGAGATCCAGAGAAATGCTGTTTGGGTCGATCCCATTATGCTGACCAGCGAAGGTCAAGAAGTGGAGTCTCTCGTTTTCCCCTAGGATGACTTCCACCACTTCGGTAAATAACTGGTCAATCGGCTTTCCATAGTCGACATCTATGTTTGATTCTACGAGGCCTAGCAGTGCGTATACTTTATCTCGCGGGTCTTCGACTTTGAGCCTGCGAGTAACTCCAAGCAGTGCATACAGTGTCAGATGCTCCCGATCATAACTGAATCTTCTGTATAACTCAAATACTAAAAAGTACATATTCCGTCTCGACTTGAGCTCGAGCATTTCCGAGGATGTCATGAAAGACGGTCTGGAATTGACATACGAATATTCGAGAGTCTTCAGGAAGATGCGACACCAATACAGATCGATGGAACTGATTACTGCGTTACCGCACATGTAGATCTGAAAACGGGATAGTATTGCTTCCTGGAAGACCCAGCCACGGTCGAACAAGTTGTTTTGGCTGAGTTCAGAGAATGCTCGATAACTTCTAGGTAGTTGTACAGAAGCATCAGAATCATCAGAACTCTGCGGCATTTTGCAAAGGTCTGGGAGGGTGTCAAGCCAGTCTAGGGTGAAATCCTCTCGACGTTTGGCGTCCAGCTGCGCAACGGAAATCCTCCAGGCCAGATCGATGCCAAATGTGCTGTCCTGAGTCTCAGCGCCAAGCCAGCCGATGACCAATGTGGCCTTGCTGTATATCGAGCCCATGAGACGGACCTGATGGTTCTTCTCGTGAATATCGCGTTGGTTTATACATATTGCATCGGCCCAGAAGCTGTCCAGAATCTGGTGCGCTCTCGTTGCTCGGATGTGTCGAATGGCGCAGGCCAGATTCGCCGTCACGCATACTTTCACACCGTTTACCACGATCTCTTCCGATTGAGTCGCATCACCCCACACGTACGACAACGCAGTGAAGGCTAAGTCATTAGATAGGACTGCCCTGAAAAGGGTGCATTCAATCTTGTCGTTCTCTCCGTTGGCGGGATGGATCTGAATAAGTCGGATTTCCTTCTTGTCTTCGTCAAGTCGCTGATACAATTCTTCCTGCACATTCATGAGCGACACAGGCTCAGCCGTAGTGCCATCTTGGTTCTGGTGGTCAGGGAAGAGGTGCTCTAATTCTCTCAGGTAGAATTGCACGGGAGGCATTGCCAGCAGCGGAGGGTTGGTGTCAGGGCAAGACCATGCGATAACGAACGGTATATTGAAGTCTGTCTGTCTGTAGAAGTCTATTTTACAACAGCAAAAAGAGAGGATGTATAGACTCCTCACGGGCATGTGCTTGCTTCAGCCTCCGCAACCGCTGTCGCTGTCCCGACTGTGCGAAAGGTCCCTCCCTGTAATTGCTTGCGTTCCAATTCGTTGCACCCTGTTCGTTGCTGACAGTGTTTTCCATCCACATGCATGCATCCACACGGTGGAGGCGCAGTCTACTACTGGTGATACCGTGGCCCTGAACGACTGTACTGCAGTAGAGCGAGACACCACCCGTAGTCGTCATAGTACCATGGCAGCACGGAGGCCCTTGGTTGCTGCATTGCAATGTGCTGTTTACAAGGGAGCTCTGTATCCATGACCACAGCTTAAGTTAGAATTTGGCTGTGCTGCTTGGCGTCACTGTTTCCCCTTTGATAAATGCCAGTGGGCGGGGAGTGAAGCACGGTTATTGGTTAGGCACCCTAGAACCCGTAGGCGGTGGACTGGCTGCACCAAACCAATTACTGGGCTTGAATTATAGGTCCTCGTGTCATCTTGCAGATTGATTCTGTTCAGGCAGCCGAGAGTCAAATATTGCTGCTTTTTCCAGAGTCACGAAAGGAGAAATTAGGAAAAATGTAAACCAGCACTAGGGGCCAAAGCGGGATAAGAAATTATTATGGCAATGATGGATTCATATCACTAAACCACTAATGCTTATTAATGGTAGCTTGAATTTTAATATATGCTTCCAGTCTAGCTATTTACGCTTAATTTTATTAGGTCATAACAATACAAAAGCAGCTGCCCATTTCTCATTTCTCATTCTCATTTCCTATAGCACTTAACATAATATTCTTTTCTAGTATATTAGTCTTAACTACTAAGTACATTTAGTAGGTTTATAGTTCTAAGATTTAATTTCTTATATATAGATACTGTAGATATTATGTTAGTATCTAGCTTATGCTAGTTTGCTATATCCTTAACTTTTTCTCTTTTCTCTTTCCTTTACTATATTTAGGTTAGTATAATAGATAAGATTAGATAAGATAATGATAAAACTAGATAAGCTTATAGATAAGATAAGATAGAATATATCTTCTATGCATGAAATACTGTTTGATTCTTTTGTTTGAGACTCTCTATATGAGAAGCCCATTTCCCAGTTTAGATAGATAAAGGCACGAATGTTACCATGACGGCAGATCCAACCTGCAAAGCAGTTGACAGCCCCTCAACGTCAACAAAAGCAAGAAGCTTTCTCACTTAGCAGCGCCACCAAACTTTGGCAGACATCACGACTTTATTATCTGCCTCGAAATCTCTGAAATTTTCCTTGTAATGCCATTCTACCCAGTCCCTCTTAACTCCTTGTCTCCTCAATCTTCCTCTTCGTACCATTACTCCTTTGTCCCTCCCCATTCCTCTCTCTCTCCCGCTGTTCACTAATATATTTCGGCAGCTCCTCTCCCTCCCTCCACACAAACTTCGCTCCACGATGGCTCTCGGGCAACCTCCTTTGCCCCTTCTCTCCATTATAAGTCTCCCTCAGCGTCCCCCCGGAATCTTATAATCATCCCAGAAAACACCCCTTCTTCTCAGCTCCGGTAGCAAGAACTTAATGATATCATCAAAAGTCCCCGGATTTGTCGCATAACTCAAATTAAACCCATCCACATCCGCATCCGCTACCCATCTCTCCAACTCATCCGCCACCGTCGTGGCGCTACCAACAATTTTCGCCCCATTCCCCCCAATCAGCAAGAACTCCGCAATCCGAGACTTTGTCCATGCCACATCCTCCAGCCCCGGCACCGTCGCCGCCCAATGATTCACCATACTTTGGACCGCCTTACTCTCCACAAAGCGAAAATCCTCATCATCGCCATACACTGATAGATCGATACCAGACCACCCGCCGAAAAGCGCGAGCGCGCCCTCCGAATCCCCATACTGCTTCAATGCCTCAAACTTCGCCTGCGCCTTCTCATCAGTTTCATCTACAATGACCAGGAGGCCTGCTACGATCTTAACAGCGTCGCGCGGCCGCCCCAGAGACTCCGCTTGCGCGCGGATACTGTCGACGGAGGGCCGCACGAGGTGTGGCGCGTGCCCGTTAAGAAACACTGCTTCGGCGTGTTGGGCAGCGAACGTGCGGCCCGCGCTGCTCGTGCCAGCCTGGAAGAGGAACGGGGTTCGCTGCGGGGACGGCTCGCAGATGTGCGGACCGGGGACAGTGAAGTGGGGACCGACGTGCTCGATCTGCCGCACGCCGGCGGGGTCGGCGTAGCTCCCTGCGAGTTTGTAGCGTGGGTGCGTTGCGTCATCACGCCAGGAGCCTTCCCATAGTTTGTAGCAGACGTCGAGGTATTCGTGGGCAAGCGCGTAGCGGGTGTCGTGCGGGACCTGGATCTGTGAATTAATAGGGAAGTTGCGAGCTGCGGAGTCGAGATAGGAGGTCACGATGTTCCATGCCACGCGGCCATTGGTAAGGTGGTCTACTGTAGAGAATTTTCGGGCTAGAGCGTAGGGGGGTTCGTAGGTGGTTGAGGAGGTGACGCCAAAGCCGATGGTCTTCGTGGCTGCGGCTAGGGCGGGGATAGAGTAGAGAGGGTCATTGATGGGGAATTGAGCGCCGGCTGGGATGGTCGGGGTGAGGTTTGCGGGGCCACGGTAGACATCGTAGCCGCCGAGGACATCGGCGAAGAAGATGGCATGGAATTTGGCAGCTTCCAGTTTTTGGGCGAGTGAGATCCAGGCGGATAGGTCGTTGTAGCGTGGTCCGTTGTCGCCGGGGGCTTTCCAGAGGCCCGGGTTGATATGGGAGGGCGATTGCATGGCGAAGGCGTTTAGAATCCATTGTTTAGGCTTTGGGGTAGACGAGCCGCTGTCATCAGGGGTGATGGGAGGGGGAGAGGCCATTATAAAGGACTACGAACCGTAAAAATGATGAAGTAATAGACGCGTAGTTGATGCTCGGCTCGTCTTTACTCTCATTAGAGAAGTATAATATCAGAAATAGAGAAAGAAGCAAAAGAAGGAGAAATAAAAATGCGAAAAAGTATATCCTTCTTACCCCACCAATGCCGACATCCCCCTCACAGCGACGACATCACCGGTGCCCGGCCGGCTCTAAACCTACTTGGAGAACAGCTATCTACGCGCTTTAATAAGCCGATATGGGCAACTCAACATGGCATAGGTATGCAGAATTACGTCTGCAATAGTCAACTCGTACCCTGAATCGCGCCGATGTTGTAATTCTTGCAAACAATGCCGTGCTCACTGACCCCAGCATTCTGCTTTTCCGCGCTTATTGCTGACAGCGGAGCGGACATGGCGTGCTGCGGAAAGAGATTGGGCGGAAAGGGCGCTGGTGAGTACGGCTATGGCGGCGCCGATCATGAAGCTCAGGGATCATCAAGTTGTAGTGGGTTGAGCAGCTTTGATTGATGCTTGACACGGTCTATGAAGGTACGTAGGGGTCGCAAGGTTTTGTAGAAAGAGTACAATACCAAACCCTAGCTTAGTAGGCTTGGCATTTCGGCCACGATTTACTCATTATCAGGAATGTAGTTATATTGATATATCAAACTGGTCCTTAACGTCTTACTGAACTAAACGTAAGAATTGGCAAGCCTATATCATTACGAGTACAATTAGCAGTAGTTTAATCAATGTTATGAGCTTTCTACGTACTAATATCTATACAACTGATTCTCGCTACAAACTCTCAACAGCCATCCATGTCAAAATCCTTGTTAAGCAGCTTCATACCTTATACTCTGTCTACAAAACTTTGGGAGCCTACCTTCGCAGTTGTCTGGAAATTTCGCATGGGAAGATGGAGAGGAACTGAATAGTGACTGGCAAGAGATTAGAATTAGACATGCTTAATTGGAAGACATGAAGGTCTGGCGCATTCTTTGACCTCATCTCCTTTTCTATCTCTATAAAGTGATTCACTCAAGATCTAATCAGGGTATCACACATCCCATTCCCGTTTAAACATATGCATCCACTCCCGTATAACATCGTCCGGTTATCATCAGATCTACCTCCCTACCCCTTCACAGCGACGACTTCCTTCCTCTCAGCGTCGAGCCGGTTTGCGAGCCCCACCTCGCCAATCTCGCGCTGCAGCTTCTTGTCCACGATTGTGACACCAAACTCTTTAATCACAAGCCAGGCGGGCACGAGCGCGATGGCCCAGAGCCCGAAGTTTAGGTAGACACTGCCGATGGAGCCCATGATGGGGAGGGCGTTAAGGCCGTACTGAATTTCCATTAGCAGACGTCAAAGAGAAGGGAAAGGGGTAGAGATGGATATGGAGGGACTTACGCTGACAGCCTGCGCGGCCGATTCCGTCCCTCGAAGCAATCCTGCGATCCGCACGACTTCCGCTTCCGTGGAGGCGAGGTTACCGACTACGAAGTAGAGATACATGTAATTCAGCTGGAAGCCTGCGACCCAAAACAAGAACAGTGCAAAACCTTTCCCAAACCCGGGGTCGACCCAGTCATACATGGGCTTCGTGCGATGGAAGTCGGTGACGAGGATGGTGGCCCAGATCCACCAGGCGCCTTGGAGGCCGAGGATGACTGCGAAAGCGCGGCGTGCGCGGGTGGCTAGTGAGAGCTTGTTGCGGTCTAGGAAGGCGCCTAGCAGGTTACCGCAGATTATGGCGACCACGCCTGAGAGGAAGGAACCAAGGGCGCGGGCGCGCACGCTGAACCACAGGGACAGGAAGGTGAACATCACGGCTTCAGTGTAGACGGCTTGCGCGATCAGCGGGATGATAAGGAGGAAGTTGCGGCTGAGGAAGAGGGAGATGGTGGCTTTTATCTCAGCCCAGGTGGAGTCTGTGATGGCGAGGTTAACAGGGATGCCGTCGCGGCGCTGGACTTGCGAGGGCTTGTTGAGCAGTAGACCAGCGAAAGGGCCGAGGGCTTGCAGAGCGATGAAGACTAGGTAGACGTTGGGGGAGACCTTGCCCGCCCTGTTATTATCGACGTTCAAGCCGAGATTGATGGCGCCGCCGAGAACTTGGCCGCCGAGACGGAACGAGAGCCAGAAGCCGAGGAATTTGCCTTGGTTATAGGGCTCGGGGTAGGAAAGGGCGATGGCGGCTTCGGCCATCCAGAAGACGCCTGCGGAGAGGCCACATAGTGCGGCACCGAGGATGACGAACCATTCGTTACCGAAGCGGTTGTTGGTGTACAGCCCAGCAGCGTAAGGGGCGAAGCCCATGGTGCCAACGATCAGGGTCCATTTGATACCAATTATACGCACAACGATGGAGGAGAAAAATCAGGACAGGACCATAAGGCAGAAGGTCAGGGCATTGGCAGTGTTGACGAGGTAGGGTTGTTGCTGGCCGCCGGCGCCGAGGGAGTTCATGGCTCCCCAGATGCCAGGGGCGAGAAAGTTGCAAACTCCTAGGATAAGCGCGTTGTAGAAGGTTGAGCGGTACCATTTGACTGGGCATTGTTAGTGGCGTGAATTGGGGAGACAAGTGGGCGTTGCTGGACATACCCGGATGGGAACGGTCCGCTCTCGGGGCAGCTTCATGAGTGGTTATCTCGACATCTACGACCACTGATTCCTTGGACGTTTCCGACATTGTGGAATTTTGACAACGTTCGGCTAATTGATCGAAGCGCCGCGAAAAGACTGGCCAGGGAAACTGAATGTTCGACTAGGAAGACATGCCTTTTATATGTAACAAAGGAGATTGATGCAGGTATTTCGGGCCAGACTCATTCCTTCGTATAAGCAGCTATGGGAAGCATTACTTGCAAGGAAGACTGTGCGGCATGAGGATGGTCCTTGACACCCACTGGACTTGCTCAAACGGTAGGCTGCATGATAGTCCACTCGTAATACCAGCATTCTATCACGACATCACCGGCATTGGAAGAGTCTCAGACACGAGAAGGTCTAGAGCGGGCGTGGGATGGGAATTGAGAGAAAGAACAAGACGAAGGAAAGGTAACTAAGCCTACCATGCGGGAGTATTTCGGTATATTGCTGGCTGGTTAGTTGGTGGTGGGACGTGATGAGGGGAGGGGAGGATCTAGAGATCTAATCGTTGGATCTGAATGATCGACCAAGCAACTGAGGGAGCGAAGGAAAGGCGAAATGAGATGACTAATTGATGATTAATCACCTGTCAGATAGACAATGCAACATCGACATCGACATCGACATCGACATCGACATCGACAGGTCCAGTAGGGATGTCATTTACCCCTCTAATCGCTCAATCTCATCTACCTCGGGCCATATTCATATCGCGGTAGGGGATCGGTCTTCTCCTATTTCCATCTACATCTCTACCTTACTCCCAAGCAAGTTTCGTCTTTAACGCGCGGCGATGAGTATTGCTTACCTTATCTGTCTATCCAATCCCCAAACGTGCTGGCATTCGTGACCATCTCACTGAATTGCGTACTCTGCATACTCCATCCCTCTGCCTCTCTCCTTCCCATTTGAGCTATCGCGTTCTCCACTGCCCATCTCTCATCATTTTGTTAGTTTTGTAATAATATGCAGTCGTACTTATACCCTACCCACCAAGATGATGCTCTCTCTCGTATCTTATAAGGCAGCGTGCTATCTGTTTCTGTCGTCACGGAGCTGTGGCTGACTTCTTTTCTACCGTATCATAATTCTCATCATGGCACCGCACCCGATAGCAACGGCGGGAGAGGCTCTGGTATCACAGGTCGAGAAGAAACTTGTCTTTGATTCCCAGCCTGTGAAGGATGTTGAGACATCAACACCAACGATTGCAGAGAGACCATCTTTAAGAACGGTCTTTCCTCCTCTGGTCTTAGAGGAACACCCAATCGATACGGTCCCTCGAATCAAGGTCGTCGTTATCGGAGCCGGCATAGCTGGTATCAATGCAGGAATATTATTACCACGCAAAGTCCCTGACATCGATCTTGTGATTCTTGAAAGACACGCGGATCTGGTAGGTCTTGGGTTCTACTGTACAGTACATCCGTTCAAAAATCCCATGCTGATTCCTCACAGGGTGGAACCTGGCATTCCAACATCTACCCAGGCGTCAAATGCGACATCCCATCCGACGTCTACCAGAGCACCTTTGCACCGCAAACCGCCTGGACCGAGAATTACTCACCTGGTGCTGAGATCCAGGCATACTGGAAGAAGGTCGCTCAGAAGTACGACGCTGAGAAATACATACAATACAACACTTCCGTCGCACGTGCCGATTGGTCTGAAGAGAAGGCAAAATGGATACTGCAAATCGTCGCGAATGGGCTAGAAGCAGTCGAAGAGGCTGATTTCCTCATTACCGCAACCGGGCACTTCAGCGATCCCCGGCTTCCAAATTATCCTGGTATAGGGGAATACGAGGGTCACCTTAGACACAGCTCGTCGTGGGACCCAACATACGACCCAACCGGCAAGCGAATAGCCGTCATCGACAACGGCGCCTCCGGGCTGCAGATCGTCCCCCAACTCCAAAAAGTTGCCTCACATCTCGATCACTATGCTCGCAGCAAGACCTGGATAGCCGGATCTTTTGGTGGAGAAGAACTTCACCGAGGGCCAGGACGTGCTCCACCCCCACAAGATCCAGAGGGCTACCTTAAGCACCGCAAGAACTTAGAAGAGAGTTCCTTCTCCCGTTTTAGCACCATCATCAAGGGCCATCCAACCAATGTCCAATCCAAAGAGACATTTACTAAGCTCATGTCCGACCGACTCGGTGACCGCACAGACCTGCTAGAACAGATCACACCGGACTTTTCACCCAACTGTCGCCGCCTAACTCCCGGCCCTGGCTACCTGGAAGCCATCACTCAGCCCAACGCCGGCTACATCTCCACGCCCATCTCTCATTTCACTAAAAGCGGCATTGCCCTCCAAGACGGCACATCCCATGACTACGATGCCATCATCTGTTCCACTGGCGCCGACATCACATTCGCGCCACACTTCCCCCTTGTCGCACACGGGATAAACCTCCAGACCGCATGGCGTCCCGGCCCAGGTCCCGAACACCAGCCTGGATTCCCCGACACCTACCTTGGCGTCGCTGCCCCTCAATTCCCTAACTTTCTCCAAATCCTCGGCCCTAACTCCACCGGCCTCGGCGGAACAATACCCCACGCCGTCGAGACGCAAATAACCTACGCAGCAAAGGTGCTGCGCAAAGTGTCAACGCAGGGTATCCGCACAATCACGCCGAGCGTGCAGGCCAGCAGTGATTTCAGGGCGTACTGTGAGTCCTTCTTCCCGCGCACGGTGATGAGCGAGGTGTGCAGCTCGTGGTATAATGGCGGGATTGCAGGAGGGCGTATCCATGGGATCTGGCCTGGCAGTGGGACGCATGCGGTGCTTGTGAGGCGGGAACCGCGGTGGGAGGACTTCGAGTATACGTACCGGAATGAGCAAGCTAACCGGTTCGCGTGGCTTGGTAATGGGTGGACGGGGAAGGATATCAGGGCAGCAGAGGGGGAGGACGGTGTTGATTTCACGCCGTACTTGAAGACGGAGAGTGTAAGGGGGGAGGTAGACCTGAGAAGGCTGCATGAGGATTGGTTTGAAGGGACGGGAGTTCCGGATCCCTTGTCAAGATAAACTCCACAGCACTTAAAGCAGAGACGCTTATTAACAATCTGTACCAAATGTCTTTGCTCGGCTGCCTAAATACTGATTCTAATAATGCCGCTGTTTAATCCCCTCCTTATTAAGACCCCAATAACATTTATCGCCTCATTCCCCATCATTCTAAGCTCAGAAGCTGGCTCCCATCCTTACACTGTCTCCTTATTTCTCAAACTCGACTGCTCCACATTAACGAACGTATTCAAGCTTCTACTCTCTCTTGCAACTAACTAATAGTCAGTTAGTTACTCTTCATTGGATAAATGGTTTAGTCACCAGTATTATACAGAGATATAATCCTTAGAACGTAGGGCAATTTAGAGGTATAGATGATGTCCAAACTAAAGTAGAAGTTTAGGCATAAGTAGAGGATATCTTGGAATATTTGTAGCTTGGCTTAAGTATAAAGGGTATAGTTTAAATAATAAAAGAGTAGCAAGTTATAAAAGTATTATTAAATCTATTCTATACCCTTATATGCCTACTAGAGAAGTTATAAGGTGCTTCTTATCCTACATTAAATTATGCTGTTATATGGTAAAGAGTAATGATGTAAATGCTTAATGTCTTTAAAGCTAGATATCTAGAGAAGAGTATAATATTTGAAGCATCTATAATAGCTTAATGAGTATCATATTCTTACAACAAATTAGTAACAGAGTTATATAACTGTAGCTAAATGTAACATCCATGGACTGCTTTCAAGGTAGAGGCGGTCTTAACGGGTTTGTTGTTGGTTCGAGGCCGGGAACCGGATATCACAAAGACCATTCTCAAGTCTGCACGTTATCAGTATGTGTACGATACTGTATTGATCTGAGGGTTACGGCGAAGTGAATTTTCGGTGTTTCTTGTGTATATATTAGATATGCTTAATATATTCCCTCTTCACCTAAACATACTATAAGATCCCTAGGTTTATCCTGGAGCCAGATAGCTTAACTTTCTCGTTTGTTAATGCATTTCTCTTCTTCTCCTTTCATTTACTACATCGGGTTCAACTTATCAATCATACTCCCGTTCTTCTCCCCCCGCCCTCATGCTCCTTCCGCGAATCTAGCCTATCGAGCAGACTCTTCCTCCTCTCGTCCGACGCCTCCTTGCCGCCCTCCACTGCCTGCTTACCGGTCTCCTAGGACCTACAACACAAGCTACATTCTACACTAGGAGCCACTCAATAGTTAGAATCATGATTGGGATTTGGGACCTAAGAGCAAAAGTTTTTGATGTTCTGCACAGGGTGAATCTCCGTGTTCTCCGTCCTCTTTTTTTCATCGCTACCGCTCTTCGCTGTTGATTTCCTCCTACCTTACAATTTCCCGTTGTCTTTAGACATGACATCCTTCTACTTTTCGTGGCTGAAAACCCCTGGCAAATATGTGATTGAAAAAGGTAAAATCAAAGACCAACATATACTCTTCCAAAACAAGAGCGAACACTGCACAGTTTCATCTGATACATTGGTATTCCGACGAAAGGAAAAGAATGGATGCAAAGTTTCTACCTTAGAAATACAAAACCTCAGACCTTCTTTGATTCCACGTGCAAACACACACCAAAGGAGAGGGGAAGACGAGCAATCTAAGAACACGACACCGATTAATCGAAGATCCCAAAACGAAAGCTCTGATACAAGATCAGGGCTTTACACTCCATACTTGACCCCTTACTCTCTCTCTCCGCGAAAGGATCCCTGTCGGCACTTTTATAAAACCCTCTGACTTCACAAGAAACAACCGCCAAGTTCGACTTAAACATTCGACGACGATGAATTATGGAGCTCACAGACCCTTTTCCATACTACATCGACTCCGCACCCAGAATCCCAAAACACGCCCTTCCCCTTCTCTTATTCCCCAAACCCACCGTCACCGCATCATCTCTCACCACCACCCCTTTTACACTTTTATCACCTCCCTTCTTACCGTCGCTCTCCTCCTACTGCCATTCCCTCACCTTTCTCGGCCTCCTTCCTGCACACATTCCCAATCTCCTCCCTCTGCCTTGCCTCAAACCCCTGGGCCCTAGCAACACCCAAAAACCCAGCCCCGCCAAACACCAAGCCCAAACCACATAAAACTGCCTCTGTTGTTTTAGTGGATCTTGTTCCTGACGAACAAGAGGATGGCGAAGACGAAATATCCAGGCTATTTATACCACCCGCCACCACGCCAAAACACATCCATGCAAACAGCCATCCAGCCACAACATTTAAGGATAATCCGTCCACCATGCCAACACGTTCTCTCCAGCTCTCACAATCACATCAGCAAAAATAGCAAAGAAAGATGGAGAAAGAAGCCTAATGATATGCATGACATGTTCAATTCTGTCTAATACACGATTACGATATGGACGTCCGCTATGATCACGCCTCTAAATGCTGATAGGTATCCCCCAAACGCCGCCATCCCTGGTATCGATGCCCCCGCTTTCCGTCTATACATGCCATGTATGTATGCTATGCACGATGCAGATGCACTCCGAACTCCCCCAATGCAAGTAATTTCCCAAAACGCACTCTCCTCACCCCCTCATCCTCCCCCTTTCCCTATCGCCCTCCCTCCCCCTCACCAGATTCCCCGCCTTCACAGCTAATCGATGCATCCTCCCGCCCCACACATCGTTCGCCCTCCTCAACTCTCTTTCCTCTCCCTGCCCCTCCCCCTCCTCCCCCTCATTCGCACTCTCCTCCCCCCTCGCCTCATCCCCATCCACCCCCTCTCCCCCACCTCCCCGACTCCCCCTCCTCAACGACACAGCCCGCGACGCCACCGGCGTCACTGGGCACGACGCCACCGCCGCGGCCGCCCTCTCCACAAAATGCGCAAACACATCCCCCAGCAGCTCCAGCATGCTCTCCTCGGCCTCGCGCAGCACGCCCGGCTCGGGCGGCGGGCCGGCGCCGGCGCCGTCCGGGCCACGGCGCCGCTCCTGGTCGCGATCGGCCGCGAGCAGGTTCTCCCTGACGTGGCCGTGCAGGTTGACCTGGTGCGCGGCGCGCGTCGAGACGAAGGTGTCGATGAGGTCGCGCCAGAGGGAGTGCGGGGGCTGCTGGGGCGGCGGCGGGAGGAGGTGGGCGGCGGCGAGGGCGGAGGAGAAGGCGGAGGCGGATGGGAAGGCGGAGGCGGAGGGGAAGTGGGCGTGGTAGGCGGCGCGGTAGTCGGCGATGGCCTGCGTGAAGGCCAGGACCTCGATGCAGTGCTGGTCGTGCAGGAAGTGCGCGAAGCGCGCGAGGGAGAAGGGGGGGGGCGCGGCGTTGCGCAGGACGGAGGCGAGGGTTGGGCGGTGCGCTGGTGAGGGCGAGGGGGGACGAGGGAGAAGGGGAGGGGGCGGCGGCGGGCGGGAGGGCGGGGAGGTGAAAGTGTGTAGATCTGGATCGTGGGACATGTCTTGTCTGTCTTTTCTTTTTTGGTGCTGTCCTGTTGTGTCGATGCGCGATGGGGTGACGTCGAGGGGAAGATGTGATGTGCGTGAACCACCGATGCGATCAGCGCGACATGGTGGGTCGGCAGAGCCGGACAGAAGCACAGAGGAGGGAGAGAGTCACGGAATCTATAAGACTGGCTGGCGGGCGGCAGGCGGCTCTTGTAGTTTGCGCAGGAAGGCAGGCAGGCAGGTTGGCAGGCTGGAAATAAAAAAAGTGAAGTAGTAGCCGCGACAGGCAGGATGAAGAATGGATGACATGACGGAAGAGCAGGAGGAGAATCGATCCGCATAAACAGTACCGTCTCTACTCGATCAACGAAATGACGCGTTGACGAATAACAGCCTCTGAAAACAGCCAAAAAACCATAAATTACCCTATTCTGAACCCCCTGCGGCGCTAGAGTGTTCAAATATTGAGTAGAGACTGTATGTACCGTCCCATCCACGCACGCGCTCACTCGGGGCACGATCTGTCAAAGGCAGCACATGTCCTCTGTCCTCGCCCTGCGTATGCGCAACACTCACCACCAGCCACTGACGTCCAGCCCTGCTGCCCCCCCTTCCCCCTTTTCCTCCCTTTTCCCCCCTTCTTCCCCCCCACAGGGAGCGGAGAGATCGTAACGGACTCGCATTACCGAGATCCGCCCAGCGTTACACGCACTGTGGTTCGGCCTCCTGATAGGGCAACCTCTCTTCGTGTAGCGGGGCCGAGGCATGTACCGCCGATCCAACGGGCACTATCTCGTCATAGGCAGGTGAGGTAATCTCGCTAGTCCCAGTGGGGGCTCTTCGGGCCCCTGCTGTGGGACCTGGGACCCTTCGAGAATTTCGAACATTTCTTCCCTGCTAGCCCGTTTCGAGCGTTGATCCGCTCTTCTGGAAGTCTGCCTCTTTCGGAATAGACGGGCCACGTGCCCCTGACTCGCAGGCTTCGGAGAGTCCGAGAGGGCGCTTGAAGCTTCTGTGGATGGGACACTGTGGATAGAAGCTGCAAATTCGTCGAGGACCAGGTCGCAGCGGCTGTTCTAGATGGGTTTCTTTGCATTCTCTGTTCTTCTCTATTACTACAGTACATAGGAGATGAGTTATGCGGTAGGCTCTATGCCTTTATGCCTTTATGCCTTTACGCCTTGTCATTCATGCCCCATGAATCATCGTACGTTGACTGCATCGTTATGGAGCTCAATCCGCGCTCGAGGCTCAAGAGATGGCGTCGAAGCCTTTCAGACCCTTTCAGACAAAATTATAAGATGGTTCCGAATCTGTGACACATAAGTATGCGATTCCCGTCCTACCAGGAGGGAGAAAGGAGAAAGACTTACCCAAATGTCGTCTTGATGCTGCGCACGTAATACTCATTCCAATTCCTCTTCGTGACCTCCTCCTCTCCAACCGGGACTCCCGTCCACGTAACCCTCATCACCGTCACATTATCCCGATCGTTCTGATCAAAGGCAATCTCCAATGTGGAGTAGTGTCCCGCGGGCCACTGATCCAGTCTCCAGCTCTGCACGATCTTCGTCGGCTCCTTCAACTCCTTGAATTCACCACTGACGTTCCCCCCAAAGATCTCGAACTTCCCTCCCACCTTCGCGCCTTCGAAGAGCTTGGGCTGCGCACGAGTGAAGGCCGCGATGCGTTGTGCGTCGGTGAAGGTCTTGTAGAGCTCCTCGGCCGGAGCGCGGAACTCCTCAGTGTCCGTGACGGTGGTCGTGTTTACGAGAGGGCCCTTGCCCGAAGGGCCGGTAGTCGGGTGAGCAATCTCAGCTGCGGCCTTGGTACCCGTCTGCGGCATGTAAGTCGGAGCGCGCCATCCTGCCGATGGGTTCTCGTCGGGGGCGTGCTGGATATCCTTGCCGTGCTCCGCAACAAGTGCTGGGCCGAGCTTGGCGAATAATTTTCGCAATTGTGGGACGAGCTTGGAGCGCACGACGTCCTTTACTGGCTGCTTCGAGTTCGCATCCGAGTAGATGTCGATGTCGAACTGTGACATTAGTATGGGCCTCGACTACGGCCGGGGATGAGGACACATACAACATACTCGTTCTCCTCGGTGTCATGCGCAACCTCAGGCACGGTGATGGTGCCACTGACCTCTTCATCATCGGCGGTTTTCCCTTTGAAGACCATCAGCATTGAGATCTATGCATTGATGATATATAGCTAACTAACCGGAATACTCTAAGACCAGCTTCACATCAAAGATCGTAATGACCTTGCCCTTCCGCTGATTGACATCGACATCCCCGTCCATGCTAACAAGTTTATCTATCTTCGCCGAAACGCCTCCCTCCTCGGCCTTGACGCCGGCAAGATTCTCTTCAAGCCATTGCTTCGTCCAGCCTGCCGCGTTCTTATTGACCCAATGCCAGTTATTTGGATTATGGAGAACCATTGTGGCCGATTTATAAACCTGTATAGTAAGCGTCTAATGAGGAGAAATCTGCACGTTCACTGTATGCCTCGAATTAGCAGCAGTCCTCGAAAGATGCGTGAAGACAGGATCGAGTGGTGCAACAATCGAGAATAGGTTCAGAGTGAGGCCGAAGCCAAAGCATTTTCATCAATGAAAAGAGTACAAGTTCGCTCTATGACTGGTGCCAGCTGATGTATCATCATAATAATATTCGTGGGATTGTGCGATTGGCGCAGAAGGAATGCTGCGGAAAGATACAGGTAAGAGTGCAGAACATACCTATGAATCAATTCAAACGCTCTAAGGAAAATTTCATACAAGGTCGTAAAGGTTCGTGATGTTGAAGAAAGGAAATGTAAGGAAGAGGAAGTGAAGTGGTGTTTTAAAGAGAAGTTGAAGCTCAGGTCGAAAAGGAAACCTCTAGAAGAGTTGTGTCGCTGGCGTCTCGGCATGTTCCACTACTGGCCGGGCCGGCAAGGCTCCGTTTTCAGCATCTCAGTCGCGTGACGTTGCTTCAACCTCCAGAAAGTCACGTGCCAAAACATCAGTTGAGCATGAAGCTGCCCATTTCCTCAATACTATCTATAAATGCCCATTGCTATGCAATCAGGCTTCAAAGTTATAAATGAAGCGATAATCTAACAGCTAAGCACCGCCATGTTTTGAGCCATCAGCTCAGGCTACTCTATACATGCTGCTCTGGTATCTGAACGCCAAAAATGCCCCTGTTCGATGCTCGATTTCCAGAGCAAATACTCGTAATACCTTCGCTATGCACATCGCACCAAAGACCCAACGGCTAACGCTGCCACGACCGTGAAAATTCTCAGCCAATCATCCTTTAGGCTATCAATTCATCCTCATCAATGATGATCCTATCTGGGTCAGACGGCTGCAGCAAGACCCTATGTCCCCGATCCTGCGCCGGCACTCCGTCTCGCGACGCTCCAAAGTCGAGAACCTAGGCGTTGTTAGCTACGATGATCTGCAAAGTAGATACAGACATCTTACCTCTATGAAAGTGAGCCCTTCTCTCTGTACAGCAGCAACACATCTCCTCTCATCAAACTTGACCTGCCATACCCCACTCAGATCGGTCAACAGATCTTGAATACACTCTCCAGTCTTGACGTTCCACATTTTCACCGTGCGATCCGAACCAGAAATGACCTTATTCCCATCGTGCTGAAAGCAGGTAATCGCGCCCGTATGTGCCGTCAGCGTATTCTTGCACTGCCCGTTCTCCGGATCCCAGATCCTCAGTGTCGAATCTGCCGCGGCGGAAACCAGGCGTTCATCTTTGAGATCCAACAAGCCCACAAGAGATGAGTGCCCTTCCAAAGTATAAAGGCACATGCCGGTTTCCAAAGACCAGATCTTCACAGAGTTGTCCATTGATCCACTGATGCAGCGCTTACGCTTGTGGTCGAGAACAACGCTGTAAACCTTCTGGATATGACCACGAAGTTGGTGCACGGCTTCCCCTGTTGAGATCTTCCATACCCTAACAGAAGAGTCATAACTGCCGCTCACCAGAGTGTCCTGGTGCGCAGCAATGGCACGGACCGAACTCGTATGGCCTGTGAGGGTCCGCACATAAAAGGGACAATCGGAATCGTTTGCTGGAGCACCTGCAGCCAGGTATCTCTTCGACCCATGATCCGGTAATTTCCATACACGCAGCTGCGCATCGCGAGATCCTGTAATAATAAGTGGTCTCTCCGGAAGCATGACCGGCTCGCCTCTGACCATCTTTCCAGTATTGGTCGGCATAAGAATCTGAAGGCATCGAACAGTAGATGTGTGGCCATGAAAGATCTGAGTGCAGACGCCCTTCTCGATATCCCAGACTCGAACTGATCTATCAGTGGACCCGGAAACGAGAATGTTGCCCTCGTACTGCAACGCCCAGACTCCGCCTTCGTGTCCTTCCAGCTTCTTTCGCAAAGCTCCTGTCTTTGTATCGTAGATATGGATAAAGGTATCGTCGCTTCCAGTGATAATTTTGTCGTCGTCGAACTGTAGGCAGGTGACGACGTGTCTCGGGTGCGCAGGAAAAGCTACATGGCGAGGTAGCACCTCGCCATTCATCCAACTTCGCTGTAACATGTAATGACGTCTGTAGAGGGACTTGTAAAGGTGAAGTTTGCGCAAATTAGTAAGTCCAATATTAGGTGCTGGTACTGCCAGAGCAGCGGCAGTGGCAGCAGCATTGGGTCCTTCGGACTTGTGAATGGTGTTCTGATATTTCGATCCCAAGCTCATATAGCGAGGCTTGTCCCTGTTGTCCGCAGAAACGGCTCTCCTTTTGGATATTTCTAACCTTGTGTTAATCTGGTCCCTTTTCCTTTTCACGGTCGGTCGCAGGGATGCTGAAATGCCAGTAGGAGACCTAGACACAGGCGGAATGCTGATGGTATCGACATCGCAGGATTGAGGGCGATGGCTAATGTCCTTTTCACAGCCATCAGGGCCATGAGGATCTTGCCAGCCCCAACCCTCAGAAATAGCCCGTTCTAATTCACCATCCGGAAGCAGGAACTTATCCCTTTCCAGAAGATCCTTCCATCCTGTCTCATTGGTGTCGATGATATCTCTCCAACGCCTAGACACTTGTGCAGCCCCACAGAAATCCCGATGATCGAGAAAACTCAGGATATGCAGGCTTAACTCCGTTGGAAGTTCTTCGAGAAAGTCGCACTTCAAAGCTGGGTTGACGACTCCGGCAATCACATGGAGTGTCTTTCTATTGCAACGTCGAAGAAACTGGTACATCATGAAAGTCTTCATCTCTGCAGGCATGGAATCGAAGTCCTCCAGCATAGAGCCAACGCCCATCGGGTTTCTTATACGGGTTCTGCCTACTGACAATTGTCCATGGTCTCGTCCAGGAAATTCAAGATTCGACGCCACATGAGAAGAAGCGAGATCATCGCCTGACGCTTGTAGACCATTCTGGTCTCGAGCAATAAGTTGTGCATTGTGCAGATTTGCGGCAGCCAGAGTCGGCGAGAGACTTGGACTGGGCAGGCTTGCCCCTTGAGTCGCTGCTGTGTCTATCGATGGTCTTGATACAGATGGCTCTATCAAGGATTCAGGTAACGGAGCAAAGGGTTCGAGGTCTGATTCTGCAATAGGTGGAGTAGCGACTGCGGTCGAGAATGAGTTTTGACTAGCCGTTACAGACGGACTGGTGACTTCTTCGAAGGAGCCATCTGATACGGGTTCGCCAACTGACAGGGTTGGTCTCTCATGGTTCGAAGATGGTTCGATATCAGTCGCATCGGGAGTTGACAGAAGGGCAGAGGCGAATGGGTTTTGTCTGCTGGAAAAATCTCCATTGGTAGTATAGCCAGAAGGCTGGCCGTCCAGTCTTTGTTGGTCCGAGTTAGATACGCGTCGTGTTGCATCCGAGAACCTTCCGAGGGAATCAGGAGATCTTGGTTTCGTAGAGAATCTCCTTGAGAGGTAAGATTGCGAGGCATCCTCTATCTGTGAAAAGTTTCTTGTCGACTTGGTTGTTTCAGGAGTCTCGTATGCTCTGAGATTTGGCGGACCGCTTGAACGCAGGGGTGGTGGGCGTCTTGGCCGAGACCTAGATGGAGACTCTTGCTGTTGCGGAGTTAGTGAACAGACAATCCGATAGTTATTGAGCCAAGAATAAGAGACATACCAAAGACGACGGCTGTCCCCTCCTCTCCTCGCGAAAATTGACCACTTCGCCATCAATCTCGTAGGAAAAACTCGAGATCTCTTGAGGTGTAGGCTTCCGTGCCAAAGGATATTGCTTCGAATCAAGACTCTCTAATGACTGGGGACGTCGAACAAGCAAAGGAGGATATGATCTCTTCGTAGTCGTCGTGGTTGTGATGGTCTTCGTCTCGACACATTCTGCGAGCTCAATCTGAAATGTAGCTGTGTCGCGAGTCGCTAAATCACCGACTTCATCCCAGCTCGAGTCCTCCCGGCGGTCTGGGGTTGCGTATCCATCGGGTTGGGAGGAGAACGAAGCGCCCGTCAAGGTCGAGGGGAAAGGAGTCGGTGATAAATCGGACGCAAAGGTGTTCGCCGGGAGTCTGCTTCGATGTGTCGAACTAGGCTGTCGTGCCGTCGACGGCCAGCGAGGCGGCTCCATATCCTGCTGCCAGGACGGTGAAGTGTGTAATGTATACAAGGCCGGAAGATGCAAAAGTCGGAACGCGTTGTTGAGCGAGCACGAGACGGTCGACGCGGTGAGATCCCCCAAGTCGGCGAACAATCACCAAGGGCTTCTTCGATCGGTTGGCTGCATCAAAGAGCCTTATGTTACGATACGGTGATGGAGATGAAGGCTGGCAGGTAGCAGTCGCTTATGTGGAAAAGAAAGGCGAGGCTGGGTAAAGCGGGGGATGATGTGGAGAGGAAGTCGCCGACGATAGTTTTGGGGAGAAGATGGAAGGTGTGTGTGTTGAGGGATGTTGGAATAGAGGGATGAGTGGAGTTGAGTGGAGTTGAGTCGAGTCGACTCTTCATTCAGACCTCAGTCGAAGTTGGTCGAAGTCGAAGTCGATGTCGATGTCGATGTCGATGTCGCTCGACTGTGTAAGCGGTCGGGAGATGCCTTTTCCCTTGATCTGTGTGGTCCCGCCTTCTCCTCCAGGCTGGCCAAGACTGTAACTAGATGCGGTTAGCTGCTTTGTGCAGTTCGGGTTAAGCGCCGTCCTGTGTCAGGATGTGCATAGGTACATAGGTACCTCTACATATATAAGGCCATCATCATCCCTCAATTGGATCAATTAGGTAATCAGTCAGGACTCGTTCAGGACGACAACGACATCAACCTTCAACAACTGACCTCGTATCAACTCGGAACTCCTACTATTTATTATACACTATTTATTGTACACTCTCTGCCATTCCGATGTTCTTAATGTGAAAACTTCCATACCTATATTCTGGCTTGTATATATTTCAATTCCTTCAAACTTTCTCCGTTTCCTGCTTATTTCATAAGGCTGATGGTGGTGATTCCCAAAGGGTGATGACGACTTCGACTGCAGTTTGACTCGATTCAACTTGACTCGAGTCGACTCGATTTTACAATGATATATATATATATATATATATATATATATCCAATATATATATCTATATATGGATATATGGGATCCAATCTATGAGACGGAGTTTTGGCCTATGCAAAATCACTTTGGAATCTCACATTATCTGGATATGTATCTGTAAATTGCCGCTACTACTCATCCATCTCCTTTGACCATCACAATCCTCACAATTCACAGTAACTTCTCTTTCCCTTCCATTATTTCCTGCTCTAGCCTCTCGCCCTCTCCTTGAGATGAAGACAATCTGATCCCAATGTCCATACTGCCCTTATCTTATCTCCAGCTAGATGGATCTCAGTATCATCTCAGATGTTTACATGTAAACATGTAGAAATTGGAATTGCACCTTCAGACCTTCCGCCTTCCCAATTTGGATCGAGCCCGGGTTCGATCACGACCAATGTGCTGCCTGAGTGCCCTCAACCTTAACCCTCAGTCAGAGGCGGCATCTTACCTTCTTGCCATATAATATAACTCCAGCTCTTTTCCTCTTTTCCTCTTTTCCTCCTTTCTTCTTTTCTTCATCTTCCTTTTTTCCTCATTTCCTCATTTCCACCTTCATCCTTCATCCTGTCATTCTTGATTTACTCCTCTTCTTCCTCTTCCTGCAATCTACGTCTCTCTGCCTGTCGGTCTTCTTGTCGATAGCACTCGATACGTACTCTATCTTACCTGTATCTTCCTGAACCAACCCATCACAACCAACTCTTTCAATGTCAAACATCTCTCTGCCATAATGCGTTCAGTTCGTCAATCAATGAGCGGCCTCGACCAAAGAGCTCCCACGCAGACCTCGACCGTGACCATCAATCCATCCACGCAAACCATTGTAAAGGTCAATCAGAAACAGTCTCTTCATATTCTTCAGACCACTGTCGTCGCATCTCTCAGTACAATATTCTGCCTTCGAAATCTTCTTCCATATCACTTTTTCGAGCGCCGAACTTACAGCCTATCCGATCCCAACTTCCCCTATGTTCTGGCTGAGCACGATGCACCATCTGTGAGGCGACAACAGCATGATAAGACAAGCGTCACTTGGGATATTCTCGTTCAGGGAAAGCATGCACATGCAGACAAAGTTTTATCATGGCTGGTAATGTCCATCCTCCCTCGGAAAGACCGCTCTACTAACAATGAACAGGACGGGCTTGGGGATGCCTTGAAGCGCAAATACGTGGCTACCTTTGTAGTCTGCCTCCACAATGGCGACGTCTCTTCCGATACAATTGCTGAAGCATATGTCATGAAATTCTCCTACTCTGGTCCAGAACTCGAACCTCACATTGATATAACATCGGGCAAGGAGACTGTCGACCTCACCGTCAAAGACATGCAGGACATGAAAAATCTCTCTCACAAGCTTATGGTACTAGCCAGTCAACCGTTAGGAAAGCTCCAAGGTACGATAAATTGACTCAAGCAACGTGTCAATGTACTAACACAATTTAGCTCATCCAGCAATAAATATGTGGTTGACCTACAACGATACTTGCCCTGACGAATACCAGCCACCTGGATTTATAGCAGCTTCCAAGGAGGAATTTCTCAAACTCGATGATAGTGGCGCATTTGATGCCGGAGACATAGACACAGGATATCATCAGTAAATCGGCCATACCTGCTGAGCTTCAATTGCTGACTTGTCACTTCCTAGTTTGGGAATCAATATTATCGTTCCCTCCAATTCTCAGGCTCATACATCGAATGCTCTTGGATCACAACCCGAAACACCAGTGCGCCCATTGAAGGCTTCTGATAGACGCCATCCCTTATTAAGCCAAACTGATTCACCATACGATGGTGCCAGTATTCTGAATACTCAAGACAGTAACGAGCGACGACTGATTAATGCAATGGTAATGCGCAGCATTATTTGGTGGGCCTGATGCTGATGACTTTACAGGTGCCATCGGGCAAAAAGATCGAAGATACTCAAAGAATTGAGCAAGAGACACAAGTAATGGGCACAGATGAAAATAGTGCTTCTCCAGCCACTCCAATACCGCCATCTTCAAGTGTAATTCATTTAGATCTGCCCAGCAGGATTTTTCACTTCCTTGAAGAAAAGATCCATGATCTCTATCCAAATCGTGTGCAATCCATCCCGCGAAATGTGGCAGTGGCGATTTTCAACAGCGGAGAGGAAAAAACTGGCTGTGAATGCGGCAAGCAAATAAACGACAAGACCGTGAGTACTGCTGCTGGGCAGGATATATGACATCTCCAAACTAATACTTGTGAAGATGCAATGCAAATTTTGTGGACAGAGACAGCACAGAAAGTGCTATGGATATCTTGACAATGATGCTTTACTCGATACTCATATTTGTTATACTTGTTTACTCATTGCGGAGCCTAGTTTGTGCGTGGAAATGAAGAATCTATGTTTATTGAGACAAGTCATCTGGATAATCGCTACTGAGGGATATCCGTTGGCAGAGAGAAATATTGTGCATCGTCTAGGTGAGAAATCTCGACCCATCTTATACAGCCAGTATTTTGATACCATTTCAGGTGATTGTTACGTCAAAGACATTAAAGCTATCAGCGAAAGGCTTCTCAGCGAAAAATACCTGCGCAAAATTCATGGGATAAGTAAGAAGAAAGCAAAGAAATGCGAAAAACGACCACAGTTACCTCCATACGAATTTACCACGGAAGGGAAGGCGAGACTATATCGAGAATATTTCAATCCAACTTTCAAGATCGAGAACTACGTATGCTATTGATCATTTGCAATGCCGTGTATTCAAAATGACATGTCAAGACTAACAACCAATAGCTCCAGCTCATTCATAAGCCACCTGTCCAGCGAACAAAATCGCAAGCGCAACCAAACGAGACAACGCCATCCCCAGAACCAGGCGTCCTTGCACTGTCACCGGAGGTTTTAGCTGCAACCCCTGCTAGACCACAAAAGCGAGCAGTGTCGCCGGAATGCTCGAGATCAAACCCAAGTGGTGAAAGTGGAAGCGGTGCAGTTTTCGACATCTTTGATATGGACAACGAAGGCTCTAGTCGCACCCTCGACTGCGCATCAAGCACGCAGGGAACGCCAAGCCATGCTGGTACTCCGCGCCCGAGGCTGGCACTGCAGGGGAACAAGAGGGGTGGCGAGCCATTGGGAAATCCCGCGAGGAAGTTGAAGAGGCCGAGTTATGTGAATAGCCCGTTTGTTCTGAAGCGTTCGTGGACCCATGAATGAGTTGATGTGGCCGATGAAGTGTTTTAGCTTTTCGTTGGAGGGATTGAAGGAGGGGTTGATGGAGGGGATTTATGAGCTTGCTGCGAGTTGCTTGAGAGTGAGAGAGAATGGTGTTTGCTCTACCTATAGGATGAAATGGCTTGCTTTGTGTTGTGAGATGTCAGGAGAAATCTATGAAAGGGATCTGCGACATTGCTGTGAGATTGGTCAGTGCTGGGTTGGCTGCATTGGGACCGAAGAGTTTGCTTTGTGTGATGAGATGAGCCCGATGGGAGGTATGATGAATCAGATATGTGGCTCTTCACAGATATGTGCTTTAAATTGGCTCATTACAGAATTGACGATATTATTGGGATCTGATGGTTTATACACTTAAGTATACGAGTTTGTGCAGTGAACGTGCGTGCGTGCTGGATCGAAAGCGGCGGCGGAGAGAGAGCAGGTAAACTTGCATTGGGGGCTGTGGTAAGCGGGGCAGTTCGTAGAGGACAACAGTTGATGTACAGGAGTGCAACGTTATCTGGTATTGCTATTCCCCACGAGCCACGAGTTGCATTTGGAGCCTCTGTGTGTGTGTGTGGATCTCTTCCTCCTCCCGCTGCCCACAACGAGAGGCAGACGGATGACGAGGATGAAGATGCGGAAAGCGATGCAGACGGAGATAGATCACGGGAAGAGAGAGAGAGAGGAAGCGATGGCGGCAAAGCAGGGCAGGGCAGGGCAGAGCAGAGAATAGCATAGCACATGTCAATATATTAGGTATATATTATCTATTCATATCAAGCAAGCCCTTTACTCCCCTCAGGTACATACTTTGCTTGACCCGGCCAAAACCCCTTCCTCCGCTCGCTTGCGCCGTCTATGTATTGTATTACCCCCATATGCAGCCTCATCAATGGCATCAAGAGGGCTGTGTAGTGTTGACAAAGGAAAAAAAGGAGGGGGGGTATAAACTCGCCCATGTCGGAGCGGCGATACAACTACTCTCCAGTCACGCTGACTCCCTCTCTCTCTCCATCCCATCCGCCATGCCTCATTACGAAACCGTGTCTGGACGTATAAGTCCATCGTTTCGTATTTCCCACATAGCAACCCCTCACATCCCCCACACCACCCCCTCCTCCTCCTCATCCCTCTCCGTCCCCAACACCTTAACCTCATGCATATGCCTACTCGTCTGCACCCCAAAGCTCTTCCCCACCGCACTCAGCCTCGCCTGACTCCTACTCGTCCGCCCCGCCGTCCCCACTCCCATCCCCACCCCCAACCCCTCCATCACACTATCCGGCCTCCCCACATTCAGCCCCTCCTCCTCCTCCACCACCGCCGGCGGCAACCAGCTGCTCCGTGGCGTGCTCTCCTCGTCCTCGTCGCTGCCAAAGCTCAGGAAATCCGACAGGTCCGGGCTCGGCTCCGCCGTGTCGAACCCGTGAGGCGCCGGCACCGGCCGGTCCAGGTACAGCAGGACGCGCTGCTTCCCCTTCGTCGTCGTCGCGCTGCCGTAGCTCGCGCGCCCGCCGTGCGCATTGCTGCTGCGGGGCGCCTGCGTCCCGGCCGTCGACGGCGGGCTCGGCGGCTGCCGCTGCGGCTGCGCATGCGGGCCCAGCGCGCTCTCGTGCCCGAGGATCGTGTGCTCGGCCAGGATCTCGTCGCGCATGCGCGCGCGCTTGTTGCGCAGCGCGCTGAGCAGCGCCTGCTCCTGCGCCGTCACGGCCATCAGGCGGGAGCTGCGCGGCGTGGTGGCGCCCGGGGTCTGCGCCTCGATGCTGCGGCCCGAGACGCTGGAGGGGCTCTGGGCGCGGCGGCTGGTGCTGCGGAGCGTGGACTGCCGGGAGAGGCGGCCGCTGTGGGAGCTGTGCATGCTGTGGGCGCTGTGCATGCTCTGCGCGTCGAGGGGGATGGGTGGGGGGTACCAGGGGCCCGAGATGCGCGGCGAGACGGGGCTGGGGAGGGGTGGGTGGGACCATGGGGCCGAGATGCGCGGCGAGACGGGGCTTGGGAGGGGGATGGGGATGGTGAGGAATTTGTCGTTCTGGCTGGGGCTTGTGGGGGAGTTGAGGGTGGAGCTGCGTTTGCGCTGGTGCGCAATGCGGCCGTTCTGGGAGGCGTGGTTGCGAATGCTGGATGGGTTGCTGGTACTCGGGCGGGGGAACTTCGCGAGCTCGCGGTCGCGCAGGTCTTGGCTGTGCGCGTCGGAGTCCGAGTCTGAGTCGGAGGAGAGCGAGAGGATGCTGTTTTGCTGCAGGTTGGAGGAGGAGAAGACGGATTTGCGCGAGGTGCGCGTGGCTTTGCTGGAGTCGCTGTAGGTGCTGGCGGAGTCCCAGGGAGGATGAGGAGCGGATCCGAATTCGGCGTCGTTATTTGGTACCTGGCTGTTCCGGCTGCTGCCAGGACTGGCCAGCGGCTGGATTCTGAGGTCGTGGTGGCTGACACCGTTCGTCTGGAGATGGCTTGGTTTTGGTCTTTCTTTTGGTCTTTCTGCAGCATTTGTTGGCAGCCTAGGTGATGGAACGGGTGATGGAACGGCATTTTGGAATGCTCGGTTCTCATAATGCTCGTATAGGTCGTTGACTTTCGACTCTTCCTTATTCTTAAACTGGACCGATTTTTCGTCGCGGAGTTGGTTCACTGGCGTAGCTATGGCCGACTTTTGTTTCGGTTTTGATGGTACTTTTGTCAATTTCCGTGATGATCCCCCTTCTGACAGCCCAGATAATATCGAAGGTGGCCGGATCTGGTCTCCTGGTGAGAGCAGCGAGCTATCTCTGCTCTTCTTGTGAAATAACCTCGCGATATTCAGACGGCTTGGCTTCTTCTTCACCGCTTTTTCGCTCTTGCCCTGAAAGTATCCAAACCCATTGTCCACCGCAGTTTCCTCCGAGCAATCAACATGGAGCAGTGGGCTCCTAGGTAGCGATGGGCTGGCGGGCGGATGTCCCTTTCGCAACGCAAGGTCGCGCGCCGACGATGCAGACGTCTGCTGCGAAACTGCAAGCGGAGTCTTCGCTCGATCATAATATGATCGTAGAGTCGAAGATGACTTCTCTTCACGGATTCCCGGGCCAATTGGCGGGACCCCAACGCTGTTGTTACCGTCGCCTTTATACGAATATCCGAGCAGCGTCGAGGACGCTTTTCCGCGCAGATGTCTCGGCGGATGTATGGCCTCATCGCCATCCCAGCTCTCGGTATTCGACGCATATATGTCATCGTCTTCCGTCGATTCGGATATTGCGATACTCATCCCGCTCGAGCTCGGCCGCTTCCCACTCGACACCGGCCTCGAGCGCCACGATCCATCTTCGTCTCGTATGGGCGAATCGATATTCAAGTTCCCCGCCGTGCCCAAGATACGCTGTGCTTTCGAGAGAGGTTGTATCCGCGGCGCCGGGTGTTCGGTTTCTATCTTGATATTGGACGAAGCTTTCCGGCCCGGAATGGGAAAGGAGAATTTCGAGGTTCGTCGCATGGCTGCAACCTGGCTCTGCCGTCAATTGATGCCTCTCGCAGATTGTAAGACAGTCGGCGCCGCTATTCACAATGCAGCGAGTCGTCGTCGTCGTCGAAGCTTGGAGCAGAGTAGGCTTCACGGAGACATCATCGACACATGAGATCGTCCGAGCGTGGATTCGTTAGTCGGGACGCCCCAGATTATCGGTCCTCGTCAATTACGATATGGCTTCTGATGCTTTCCCCACAGTGGTGGCAGAGCAGCTCAGGAGCAGCGAAACATTCGACTCTCGACTCTCCAGTCTCCCTCTTGGAAGTTTGCAGTTGGAGGGAAGCTCAATCGCCGATCCCCATATCACGACAAGCCGCGACAACAGCATTGATCATGATCGTCGGGAGAAATGAGGGATCGGCTGGGATAAATTGGATTAATGGGATTAATGGGATTAATGAGATTGACTCCGAGAGCCGTTATATTATTATGGGATGGTGCAGGTCATGAGAGACCAATTGAGGAGGGAAGCCGACGAGTGGACCGAGTCAAGGACAAAAGGTCTGCATATGAAGTATATTCGTATGTATTGTATGTACCTATGCATGTAGTACTGTACTAATGTATGTATGTACCTAGGAACGTGCCTTAACTCTTGAGAATGTCCCAGGCTATCCCAGGCTGTCCCAGGCTGTCCCAGGGATCTATCCAGGGGCTCTCTCAGGGGTTTTTGGGGAGAAAGGGGGAGAAAGGGGGGTCCCAGCATGATCCCAGCATGGTCCCAGTATGATCCCCGTATGATTCCACGAGAGCGCCCCATTTCCCCACCAAACACGGCGAAACACATCCACACCTCCTCCACCCTCCACCGCCTGCTCAGGGGTAGTCGTGCGCTTGCCTGTTTTTGGGGTTTCAGATAAGGAGAAGAAGAGATGAGCATCTCCAACTTTGACCTGCTTCTCCATTCTGCTTTTCGATTCTGGTACGACTCTACGAATACCATTATGATACGACTCTACGAATATAAATACCGGCGAGACGCATTATGCACCAGCACCGGTCTTGCTTTCTTGCTCTTGCAGATGCACTATTCCTTCATTATCGTCCATGCGTACGATCTTGTTTTGAGCGAAGTATGAATCATCCAGTCATGCCATATTTCCTACTTTGACGGGCGTTTGGCGGGCGTTTGACGGGCTTCGTTTGCTGTCTGTTTGTTGGTGCAAAGTTTCAGACAGCCACCAACGCGACACCGATTCTCTCATACATATACTCCGTATTCTCCACGTCAACGCCCAATACCACGGCATCCTTCCTGTTTGCAGCTGTTCCTACATAAGGAACCCACCAACAAGGTCTGGCGGCTCCAATCACATGTCGACTTGTTTGTTACTAGGTCTCAAATACGGATGCAGGCGTATGAGCTGCAGATCATTTTCGTTTTCTCGCCGCTCCCTCGGCTTTCCCGTCTCAGCAGTACTGTTTTGACGCTGCCCGGCAACTTTGGTTGGTGTGGACACGACGAGGACAATAATACGATCATGATACGAAAAATCGTAAGAGCAATCGTAACTGGCCGACACGCCCTTTTCAACAGATCAAAAACGCCATCACAAGTAAATCTAGGTTGTAGGCACCGACTTTCCCACAATCTCAAGCTCAGCCTCCATCCACAACTCGCTTCTTAAAGATCTGACGCCTAGCTTCCATCAAAGCGTTTCTCGGAAATTTCAACGGCTTCGTCACGACTGTCAAACCGGCCGAGGAAACAGCTCATCACTCGTCCGTTTATATGTCCGTTTATATGTCCGTTTCTATTTCCGTCCCCTGAACGCCTTTTCTTAAAGCAGTCAATCCGACCCCGTTCCAGTACGGATAGTTTTTCCTCATTGTCAAAAATCTCCTTTCCCGGATGTGCGTCAAGATGGCAATTTATAGCATGTTTCAGAGCGCATCCCTGAGCCCTGCTCCCATCGCAAGCTACTACACAGTTAGGTGGTTTGCGCGTCGGGCCTACCTGGACATGCAACCAACTGAGGATTAGATGACTTCGTTTCGCCGTATCCTTTAAGGCTGCGTTTTCCGCCGTAATACGTGTATGAGAAGATGAGAAGATGAAAATATTCTCAAACGATGAGGCACATTCTCTGCCACTGAACCAGACATGCATAGGTACCCGAGGCGGCTATTTTCGGGGTTTTGGCAGGACCCGGCAGAGGCTGCAATGGGAATCCGACGATCTGGATGCCGAGGCGCCTAGATTCGCTGGGCAGAATATCATATCTCGTCACATCTCGTCACATCTCGTCACGTCGTATCGTGACGTCGTGTATCCGTATGCTTGTTTTTCATATTCTACCAATTTCGTTTTGGAGGAAGAGAAAAAACATTTCAACCCTTTTCAGCCCTTTTCTTCTTTTTTTTTTCTCGGAGATTCCAATCTCCACGTTTCCTGAATTGGAAGATATCTCAGAACAGGATCCGAGGAAAGCGAGAAGTGGAAAGTGCGAAGTGATTGCTCAATCGTCAAATCCGGGATACCGATTTACGGTTCTTGATTTCCTTTCATTTCACCTCTATTCTTAAGAGTAGGTTTCTTAGGTATGGCTCGTTGAGGGCATATTTATAGCTGTCCGAATGAAGGCTTTGGAGTGGAGATGTGATGAAAAGTGAGAAGGTGAGAATATGGTAGAGATTCTACCAACAGATACTTTCTAGCGCTTTGAAAAGAAGACAGATATGTACGTTCCATATTCCTCTTCAGATTCCTCAACAGAGAGTTCTCGATATCCTCCGTCACAGTTGTTCGCATGCTGTGGAAAATCAGTCTTAGGGAGGAGTATAATACAGGCGTCTTCCACGTTTAGAACGCCAAAGATCGAGGAATATCAACCGCGATGAAAGTGACATGATGGATTCTTGGGCTTTTGAGATTCTCTAGGCAAAAGAGGAGGCACGGAAGAGGCTTCGTGATGGGAGGAAAGGGGATTAGGAGCTGGTGAGACGAAGATGTGATCATGAGATGAGGCACGAATGTAACGCAGTATATCGACGAGAGACAGACAGGAACAGCGAAAAGAACAAAAATGGTACAGAAACAACACCAGCACAATGAATGTTGCAATATAACAGTGTCTGAAGCAAGCAGTCAATACTGACTCGCCATAGCATATTGCTTGTGTACCGACAGCTCTTTTCGACGTTGCTCTTGTATTCTTTCAACCAGGAAGGAGACTTTGAGAATGCAAGGGGATCGCACTCTTCGTGATAAAAAAGGGCAAAAGGACAAAAAACATACAACAGCAGGTATTCGCTGGTGGTCACCCACCCAACTACTAATCTGCCGATCTGAAGCTTATGTATGGCAGAGCGGACGGGATGCCCAGTTCTCTTCAGTCTGTGGTCGTATGTGACTGTTGTGCTCTTAGATATCTTCAAAACTCATTCCGTCCCTTCACTCTCTCCATTTACTCCAACTACCCACCCCAGCTCCATTCCCATCTTATCCACCCCACAAGTAAACAAATCTATCGTTATTATTACTATGATAGGAAATCCATTCTAATTGTTTAGTTCATTCTTCCTTTCCTTTAACCTCTCAAACTCTGAGAATATTTGAGAAGGAGATGCTTGTGGTCGTGAACATATTGTGTCCTTTGCTCTTTGCATAGGTTGCCAATATTCAGACATAGTGCATTTTCATGGCAAATCGTCGCTGAAGTTGTTGTACTTGCTCGAGTGATGTTGTATACTGGAAGTGATTTGAATGCCCTTTTTAATGGCAGATGGGAACTACCATGGATGCGAACAGATACAGATAATCCAAAGACGGATGATAACGAAAGTTTTCATGTTATCCGCTTGCATCGTCCTATAGAGCGGTTTTCGGACTTGGTTACCGCGAGAAAGAGTCTCCCGAGTTTGCTTGTCCAAATACTCACGAGCAGGGAACTCGTGATTGACAATAATAAGCTGATGACGAGAGTAAAATTGCGAGAAGAATTGAGACGGCAGTGGCATTTCTTGTGTTGAGACTTGGAGATGAAATAGAACGGGAGTAGATCTGGTATGAAAGTAACAACCACCGAATCGGCAACTAAGCCGGGAACTAAGCTTTCTCGCAGAAGAGAAGACACCTTGAGAGGTTTGAGAGCTTAAGCCCTTGAAAATTCGTATCAGTCTGGAAGCAGAAGCCGTGCTTATATATAACCTTTCACCTCCAACGTCTCATCTGGGGGTCCATGTCTGTTTCTTCAATGCTACGTTCTGCCTCCCGATCCCTATGTCCCATTTCCTCAGCGTTTTTATCGCCTGTACCATCTCCCACACGAAAGCAGAAACGAAGCAGAAAAATGATCCAGAAGCAAAAGGAGACGAGGGAAATATCTGGATTTCAGAAGGCAGTCAAAAATTTCAGTAAGAGTGTGTGGGTATTTCATTGCTCCCACGAGGGTTCTTCCTCCTTGTACGACTTAAAGCCCCATCGTCCTCAATCTGCATCGTGCCGTTGGAGGTGAGAACGAAGTGGATAGGGGTTGCATGGCAAGCGAATTGGAAATCAAGGGGGGAAACCAACATAGCCATGAGAACTTTACCAAGCCTTTGTCTCGGAACATGTCAGATGGGGGTGTCGCCATCCTTTCGTAGAATTATAGACATGGGGTGCGAAGCCCACCTAGCTCTCGAGGACTGTCATGATAACGAGAGTTTATAAATACCGGCTGCTGATCTGGCGAACATCTTCCCTCATCACTTCTCATCTTCACATTCAAACATTCAGCCATGGCATCGACGCCTATGGCGACAGCAGAAATTATCATATGGTTCGCGACTGAGCTTTTCACGATGTAGAATCACTCAGCACAGTTTTCCAGCTACCTACGTAAACAGAATGGCGAGATTTAATGAGGATGCTCTATTAGTGTTAATAAACAGTAAGAAATGCAACGGTGAGAAGACAAGAGTGACGGTAAGCAGGAAGATGGCGGTGAGTAAGACTGACGCAGGCGAGGTACATCTATCTATTGTTCGGGTTTGGGGTAGAAGTGAGGTGAGAGAGTGTGTGAAAGCCAGATTTGGATTACCAGACCTATGATCATATGATGCTTGATCTGAACAATGCATTCCTCCTCTACCGAATAGAAGGGGCGTATTTATACCCCACTTTCCCTCTCGCCGGATCGTAACTTTGGAGATCGAGATAGGAGACCCTGTTCTGGCCCATTTCTAGATCTCAATCGCGCAACTGCCATCAGTCACATCACGACAGCATCGCAGTCACGGCATAACTTGTCATATGCCAGACTCTAAGATCCCTTCCATTCACCAGGCCCACCCTATAGTATCTGTCATCGCACACTCAGCCCACCTCAGCGCGGCAAAACCCACACGGAGAAAGAGAAAAAAAAAAGTCCACAAGCCTAACTTCAAAAACATCCATTCTCGCTGGATTTGTAGAATCACAAAGTGCCTAAGACCCCTCCCTGCAGACTATGCCACATCGTCAGTAGAAAGGTATATCACAAGGACGGCTTCCCTTCTCTATCTCTCCCATTTACGGCTTCTTGCATGCCTCCACCTTCCCTCCCTCCCTTCCTTCCTTCCTCCCTCCCTGACTGATATCTGCTCTCCCTATCGCTCCTACCCATCTAAAAATCAATCAAATTCCCCTGTCCATTCTGTCCCCCCTGCCCACGTCCAAACGGATTATTCCCCGTCTGTCCACCCATCCCTCCCGCGTAGCCCGCCGGGCCCGTCTGCGCCGGGAACTGCTGCCCTCCATACTGCGTCTGCGGCATGCCCGTAAACTGGTTATTCAGGAACGGATTGTTGCCCGTGGCCTGCACGTTGACGCGCCCCAGACCCGCCCCTGCCGAGTTGACGAACGTGCCTGGCGCCGTGTGCTGCGCCGGGATGCGCAGGTTGCCCACGTTCCCGAATGTGTCCATGCCGTCGCCGGTCTCGAGGAGCGAGGAAAGCTTGGCCTCGTAGGGTGTTTGGGCTTTGGGGGGTGGGGTGAAGGAGGTGGGGGGGTTGAAGGAGGAGGTGTTGTTGAATTGGGACATAGTTTTTTGTTCTTGGAGAGTGGAGAGGGTGGCTTGCGAGAAGGAGGTTGAGAGTGCCGGGCGGGGGGATGTGGATTGGGCGAAGGGGTTGTTGGAGCCGGTGGGCATTGGTTGGAGATGGGTTTGTTGGTTGGTTGTTGCCCAGGGATTGTTGGTGTTGGCGGGGATGAGGAGCTCGGGTTGTACTTGCTGTTCCTGTTGTTGCTGCTGATAGGGGTTGTAGCCGGTGGGTTGCGGGACGAATTGCTGCTGTTGTTGCTGGGCATATGGGTCGTAGCCGGTTGGTTGAGGAGCAAAGCCGTTGGAGTATCCGTTTTGATAGCCGGTTTGCTGGTTCTGGAATTGTTGATTTTGGTCGGAGTATGTGACCATGAAGCCTGTCTGCTGTGTATTCATGCCAATCGGATTTCCAGACCAATCAACAGCGCCTTGCTGCTGATAACCTTGGTTGTATCCAGTGAACTGAGGCTGGTTGGTCTGGATCAAGTCGTCATCAAACAGCGATGCAGCATTGGTCGACTCCAACTCTCTTCTGCGAAGCTCCTCTTCCTCCTTGCTAAGCCTAATAGCCTTTGCAAGATCATCATCATCTGGCTCGCCTTGCTTGCTTGCACGCTTTTTTCTATCTTCTTCTTCCTGGTACTTGCTTGCCTCTATCGCCAACTGATATTCGGCATCCTCTTCATCTGCACGCTGCGCACGCTGGCCGCGTTGAGGGCGTTCGCGCTCCTGTCGGCGCGGTGGCGGGGACACGTCGCTTCCACCATATTCTTCGATTCCGGTCACTCTTGACTTCCAGGACTTTCGATCGCTGCGCTCGACTCGGAGCCGCTCTTCGTCGAGAATCAATGATGTCAATTCCTTTGCGGAAACTCTCACTATGCGGGGTTAGCCAGGCCACCGCTGGGAGATGTAGACTGCCTACCATTCTGCCCGACGTCACGTCCATCGTCGTCAATATGTTGAAACTCGCGCAGAGTCTTGATGATGAAAAGGTTCTTGCGCGCCCATGTAACGACCAATTCTGAGCCCTCGTGCAGAATGTAGTCGAGCACCTTCAACGCCTTGAGCACGTGTCTCCAGTTCTTGCCCTTATCGTTAAGGCGCTTGTCCAGCATATCCACAATCTCGTAGAAGTCCGTCGATCTATATCAATGTAAGCAGACGTAACTGAATCGTACTGCGCAAGTGGATCCCTACGAGTTGTATGTCATCTGAGAGATTTCCTGCATCTCTGTTCCTGTCGGACCCCATGGATCGTTGCTGGTGGCTGTGACAATGGTTGTAAGCAAGAGCATTCAGAAGCAGCGCATATCAAGAGTCCTCACCATTGCGAACCTTCACCTGAACCGTTGAATATCCCTTTGTGACATTCTTCACACTTCTCATGACCTTGGACATGGCTGCGACGGGTGTGGTTAAGCAGCCACTGCGAATCGATTTGGGCGACTGGTATAAACCGGATAAGAACTGGACCTCTTGCTACCTATCCCTATATCCTATATCCTGAATCCTCTCGTGCTGCTCGACTTCGTTTCAAGGTTGCGATGGAGTCGAAAGTGGTGATGCCTTCGGGAGAGAGTTGCTGGAGTGGACTCTTGGCAGTCTACTTGCGCCGACACAACAAGATGGCCAGGTCAAGCGTTCTTGGGCGGAGCTGCGCGATTAATCTATCGAGCAGGATCTCTTCAGTTGGAGGCAATATGAACTGAAGAGAAGTCCTATGGGCAAAAGTCTTCTGTCTTCTAAGGTCGAGAGGGGAAATTGTTGTACAGTATTGAAAACAAGAGAGAGGCGCAGGAGAACGACTTTGGCGGGCGTTCCGACAGATCCAAGATGACGCTGTTCTTGATGTGGACGGAGGACGTAATCGCGCTAGTGGACAGCCACATTGAGCCGCATTGCACGTGATTCGTACCTATCTTTTGCCCCTGGTGGCAACAAAATCAAAATAGAGAGAGAGAGAGAGAGAGAGAGAGACGCAGCGAGGAGAAGAATTGCCATTTGGGCCTGTATTATCTCCAACGTACAATTTGTCTCTGCAGATTAGATCTTCACTGGGGCTACTCCGTGTCATTCTATGAGCACGCTGCACGCCTCCCCCTTTTGCATTTTCCTCCATGATTCACGTTCGCCAAATGTATGCGATGCGGTCTTCAGAGGCTTCCTGCATGAGAGGATAATGATAAGGGAGTCGTTGTTGGACTTATCATTATTCGAATATAACGCCTTCCTGCGCCGCGCTTGACCGAGAGATTCCCTCTCTCCTCAGACTGATACCAAAAAGACGTATAATCCAAACAATTCGTAACGACAGTGCATCAACGGTTCCTCAATTCATACAGATCCCAATGAATTCTTCCCTCCCTACTCCTCCTTTTCCTTCCAAGTCAAACTCCTCAATCATAGCCACCAGCTCCTCCTCTTCCAACCCCTCGCCCAGTTCCCTGGCAACTCGTCGCAAGTCATCCAACGATATCATTCCCTTGCCTTCCGTATCAAAGAGATCAAAAGCCCGTAAAATCTCATCCCGTGGATCCCTCGCCAATATCAGCTCGGCCGCAATCTGTTGAAATGCCTGAAGAGAGAGATGTAGCCTCGAAGGTGGCACCGATTCCGGAGCAGAAGAAGTTCCCGGCGGGGGCTGGTACGAAGGGGGCGGTATGCCATGTGTCGTAAGCAAGTTCAGTAACTCGGGCTTGGGCAGGTCGAAACCAAGAGCTTTAAGCGCGACTTTGAATTCGTGATAATCGATGAGGCCATCTTTGTCCAGGTCAAATAGTCCAAACTATTGCATTGTCAGGTATGTATTTCTTCTATGCTAGGGAGAAACGGAAGAGGGGGGGGCTTACAGCTTCGTTCACCTCGTCTCTCTGTTCATCCGTCAACTGACTTATAGCACTCTGAGCTTGCGCGGGTTGCTGTGCTGCTTGCTGTGCTTGACGTTCGCGATCGAGACGTTCGCGCTCCAGACGGGCGGCTTCACGGGCGGCGGGCGCGTGGGATTGGGAGAAATTCAGAGGCTTGCCGCGCGTGGACGAGGGCGCGGGCTGTTGCGAGGAAGACGCATAGGGTCGGATGGGGAACGAAGGGTGTTGCGACGAGGACGCCATTCCGTCCGCGCTGTGAGACAGAGAAGTTGTGGTCGAGGAGGACGACGAAGATGGCGAGATGTGCTCGAGGAGGCGTCCGAGTACCTGAGGAGGCGGCTTGTATGGACTCGAGATTTACAGGGTCAGATTGCGCGACGGGGTTTGACACCAGACGGATGATCAAATCCGATTGAAGCCGAATGCCAGAGTTTCAAAAAGTGAGTTTCAAAAAGTGAGTTTCAAAAAGTGAGCCTTGTTTACTCTACGTCGTCGTCGTCGTTCGTTGTGGAGAGAGAGAGAGTTGGT
>Ga0209512_1000204_pt1 | contig 120590 bp, 132 predicted proteins | sample frozenSSSSmetaG_FD_184142 | JGI IMG/M metagenome (GOLD analysis project Ga0209512, IMG submission 184142) | Glacier valley bacterial and archeal communities from Borup Fiord, Nunavut, Canada, to study Microbial Dark Matter (Phase II) -... | ecosystem: Environmental > Aquatic > Freshwater > Ice...
GGGGGCGGGAGGCGAAGAGGCCGTGTTGGTGGGGGGTGGCGGCGAGGGGGAGGGTGGTGGTGTGGTTGATGGAGGGGGACGTGGACATGGTCCGGAAGGGATGGATGGGAGATAGTAGGGGGGTTTTCGAGCTCGAGATTGGCAGAGCACGTGATTGTAGGGATGATGGGGACGAATAATTTTGGATTTCCTCTTTGGGCTGGGAAGAGGTGGTGATGGATGTGAGTGTGAGTGTGGCGGTGTGGGTGTGGGTGTGGCTTTCGCCAAAGCTGTGTGGCGCAGGGTATCACCACATATACCACGTATATCACCACATAAGACGTGCTTGCACGCACGGCAAGATGCACACACATATGCACACGCACATGCACAAGCCACGAGGGCGACAGGTCCCACGAACGATGAACGGAACGACGCATGAACTCGCGAAATTGGGGAGCAGAAAATGACGAATACGAGGGAGGGAGCACAGGTTATTTATCGATTTATTTATCCATCCATTCATGATGATACGTGCTTACAAAGTCCTCATATCCCCTCCTGCGTCTCGGGAAGAGAGGACGAGAGCGGAGTCAAGGCCGAGAAGAGACATAACAGCTTTATTAGGTAGGCTCATGTACACAAACAGCATCAGGATACCTCAGCTCGCGAAATGCCCGCCCCTTGCATGCACATCCAAATCAAAAAATCCCAAATTTGCTTTCCTATTATACCACCACCATGCATGCACAATATACTCTCCTCCCCTCTCACTCCTCTCCTCTCCCTCCCTACAACAACAAGACGGCCGCACCAACAAATCCCATCAACCCAGCCCCAACCCTCGCGGCCTTCGGCGCCGCCGCCACACTCGCGACGCTCGTCGCCGCGGCGCTCGTGTTGCTCGCGCGGGAGCTCGTGCGGCTGACGGCGCTGGAGGTGGCGAGGGTGGTGGAGGCAGAGGCCGAGGTGGAGGCGGAGCCGGAGGTGGAGCCGGACGAGGAGGCGGCGGAGGAGTCGGTGGAGGAGGCTGCGGTGGAGGAGGCAGTGGAGGAGGCTTCGGTGGAGGAGGCAGTGGAGGAGGCGACGGTGGAGGAGGCGGCGGTGGAGGAGGCGGAAGCGGAGGAGGCGGAAGCGGAAGCCGAGGCGGAAGCCGAGGCGGAGGCAGAGGCAGAGCCGGAGGTGGAGGCGGTGCCGGTGCTGTCGATGGAGAAGAGGGGCGTGAAGTTGAAGACGGTGGTGTCGGAGTCGGAGACGATCTTGAGGGCGTAGTTGTCGGCCTTGACGATGGAGGCGGACGGGGTCCAGGAGAAGGAGCCGGAGTTGGTGAGGCCGCCTGGGGAGAATGAAGTGTCAGTTTGATGGATCCGGGACGGGAAGGGAAAGGATAAGGGTGAAAAAGAGGACTCACTGCCGATCGTGGCGACGTTCTGCAATGCCTGTGGGTCGCCCTGGACGAGGATCAGCGAGACGGTGCCCGCGGTCGTGGGAGTCCAGGTGATCTCGGTCGCGACGCCGGCGGTGATGCCGTTGTAGGAGGACCTCGTGAAGGGGTTCGCCGTGGTCTGGGCGGCGGCGACGGCAGCGAGGGCCGCGGCGACGAAGGTGGAGATGAAGCGCATTTTGATGATGTTGCTGTTGCTGTTATTGAAGAAAGGGGGTTATTATGGTGTGGAAATGCGAGGAGTATGGCTCAAGTACGCTGATATGGCAGAGATGCTTAAGGGATGAAGGGATGAAGGGATGAAGCGGTGTTTGTCGTAAACGAGAGTAAGAATGCAGCTGGATGAGAAGTGCAGAGGAAACGAGTGTCTGTTGTCGTGCCAAAGGATCAGAAGAGGTCAGAGAGGAGGAAATGTGGTTCGGCAGGGCGGAGTTCTGTTTAAGTATGTAGGGAGTATGTACTGTATGTACAATGTGCATAGCTGTGATGGCTGTGTCCACAGTACGGAGTAGGTCTCCAGTCACCTCTCTCCAGACCCCGGTCTCCAGTGTCCGTCCAGTGTCCGTCCGGTGTCCACAGGCCATCGCGTTAGGTGTGGATGTGCATTGTGTGTTGTGTACTGTGTACCCTGCAGTGTATAGAGTGTGCGGGGTAATGTCTTGTACTATGTACCTTCTACTGTATGAATGAGATGAGATGAGATGAGATGACAGTGTGGGTAAAGAGAAAGTGGAGTGGCATAGCATTGGGAAATTAACGACCTGCTTATGTCGCCGCGGCCAGCCAGCTGCAGCATGATCCCATCGCCATATCGCCATATCGCCATATTCGTAATCCATCATGCATGATCATATTGCGTGTATAAATATGAATATGAATATCTATAAATAATACCACATTCCTCGCCGCGAGATCGCCATTGCCATGCCATTGCCATTGCCAGCGCCATCGCCACCGCCACCGTCTCCCTCCGTCTCCCTCCTCTGCCTCCGCCTCCCGTGCATTGCACATCCTGTACATATACTGTACACATACTGTACATGTGTGTTGTGTGGATATTATAGGTACATATTAGGTACTTACAGGAAGAAGAGAAAAAAAGGAAAAAAGAAATACAGAAATACAGAAATACAAAAATAGGACCGTAGCTCCGTGACGGCTATGTATGTACATATGTTGGAGTGAAGAAATAGCTCCCTAGCTAGCTCCCAATCACGAGTTACCCGATTATTGATACCTGATAAATATAGGTACATAAAACAAAACAAAAACAAAACAAAAACAAAACAAAAAACATAAATACTCCATGCCAGCTTTTGCTAAGGAATGCAGGCACAGACGCTAATCCAGCTAAGCTTCATTAGTACTCATTAGTACTCATTAGTGCTCATTAGTGCATTTTTTTTGGAGAGTGAGAGACAACTGCGAAGTGTTATTATTAACCATAGAGTCTAGTTATGACTTTTAAACTAGAATAATACTTAAATAGGTACTTCGGTACCTCTATCCTCTATAGTTGCGACTAATCGTTGAGTACCTATTAAGATCAAATCACCATTCTAGAGGACGACTTTAATTCTAGAGACACGTTAATTAATAATTAGCTTTAGTATTAGGTTAATTAATTAACATCAGACGCATAATATAAATATTTTTAACAGTAGAAATGTCACATACGACCACAGACTGGAGAGAATTGGGCATCCCGTCCGCTCTGCCATACACAAGCTCCAGATCGGCAGATTAGTAGTTGGGTGGGTGACCACCAGCGAATACCTGCTGTTGTATGTTTTTGTCTTTTTTATCTTTTTTGTCGTTTTTGTCGTTTTTGTCTTTCCGTCGAAAGCTGCTCGGCAGCCGACTCAAGACATGCGACTCACATGACGATGTGGCTTGAAGGTGCCAACTCTAGGTAACATCATCAAAGTTGTAGTCGGCCAACTGCACCCGCCATGTCTTTATGATTGCAGGTCTCACATCCTGCATCTAGAGCAGGATATTCGCCTATCTTCTATACTAATGGCTGATCTATAGACTATTCATCTATTCGCAATGTCTTGGCCAGTCCCAGCGCCTCCACCAGTCCCACCAGTCCCGCCGCCTCCAACCCTCCCAGCGCGTCTGCCCCCATTGCGGGTTCTCCGCCGGCGCCGTGCGTGCTGTCCGCGCGGCTGGCATTCCAGCTCCAAAGGTCGTCAGCTACGGCGAGCATCCGGAGACGCCATGGGCCCCTGTCTCGATCCTGACGACGCGCTTACCCGGCGCGGAGCTCGGTCGTGCGTATGGGGATCTCGGGCCGGCAGAACGCGATACGATCCTGATGGAGCTGCGTGCGGTCTTGGAGGCGATTCGTTCGTGGAAGAATCCTTGGGGTCGACGCATCTGCAGTATCTCCGGCGATGCCATCCGCAGCATTCGGGTTCCGAACCATCGCATTGGGCCCTGCGACTCGGAAGACGAGTTCGACGACTACCTCCTCAGCACTGCTTCGTCCCATTCTTTCCCGACGCAGGAAGAGTACGAGGAAACCTTGACTGCCGCCCGGAAGCTGCACACCCTCTCACACAGGATTGTCTTCACCCATGGCGACCTCGCTCTTCATAACATCCTAGTCCATAACGGCCACGTCTCGGGCTTGATCGATTGGGAATCTGCTGGTTGGTACCCCGAATACTGGGAATTCACTACTCCGTTGCGATGGTCCGCCCGTGATCACGAGAAAGGATCTCTATTCTTACGCTTAGGCGGCGATCATTACGAAGAGGAGTTGGAGGCTGAACTGGCAATCAGATCGTTGACGGTTGATTCATGGATCTGTGTCTAGTACAAGCGAAGGGGGAGAAGCCCGCTCGTTGAAGGATTGCGTCGCGGACCCACCAATCCTCCTGTTTTATCATCTTCATGTCACAAAACACGGAAAACACGAGGCTAGCCGCCATGGCTAATCAGCCGCTATCAAAGGCCATCGAGGAGAACCCGGTTGGAAACGGCCCTGACGCCTTCCACGCCTTCGTCCAGATCGATCTGTGAAGCCAGAAGCCAGAAGCCAGAAGCCAGAACCCTCACACCCTCGCCAGAAACGCTCGCCCAGCTCGACGAAGACCTTCTTTCTATCTATCCGCTGACTAACCCTTGCGAAAACAGAGCGGAAACGCATTGTTCCCCCCCTTCCGCTCTTTGCCCAGATCCCAGAGCTGTTCGCCCGACCCCGCCGTCCGGGCATGGTCCATAGGGATGCTGCCATGTGGACTAGGACCCCGCAGAGTGCGGCGCATCGGCGTCGGTGGACGCTTGTTTTAGGGGAGCGAGAGCGGGGAATGGTAAAGGACATCGGCCGTTAGCTGTCGGGCCACGGCAGGCTTGTCCGGCGCCTCGTACAGCGCCAGATCGGGAGGTGACTACTAGCAAATACCTCCTATTATATGTTTTTTAAATGTTTATACGTATATATCTCTTTTTGCTCTCTCACTATCACGCCCCATAACACTGTCATACACTGTCATACAATATCATTCACTCATAAACAGGCTACATACGAGCCTTCCTTCCATCCATCGTACAAGAATGCAAGTCTTGCTAATCAATCAACCAACCCCCCGCGCCCCGTCCCAAACTCCGACTATCATCGCAATGTCCACACATCATATCCCGAACCCTCCCCCCCGGACCGCCTCGACGCCAGCAAGAAGAACTCTATCAGATATGAATCCCACGAGAGCACACCCTAACTCCTCCCAAACGAGAAAACAGAGAGCCATTCAGTTCATCAGCGCGACGCTGACGATGCCCAGCAGCACGAGCGCGAAGGGCGACGCGTACCGCGCCGCCTGCGAGATGACGATCGACGTCGCCGACGGCCTGACGGCGCCTGGCACGCGTTAGCAGGAGCAGACCACCATGAGATCTGAGATGGGGGGAGGGGAGGGTAGGGGAGCACGCACCGGTGGCGCTGGGGCCGGCGCTGGCGGTGGTCGTGTTCGTGAAGATGACCTTTGTAGTGGTGGCGCTCGCGTTCGCGAACGGGCCGCCCGTCGAGAGCGGCGGGGCGGGGGCGGGGGTCGACGCGGCGGGGGCCTGCGTGATGGGGAGCTCGACGCTGGCGCGGAGGACGAACTGCGGGCTGTAGTTGACGGCGCCGTTGCCCGTGTCGTCGATCTCGAGGTTGTAGGTGCCCTGTGGGAGGGAGGCGGCCGGGGTCCAGACGAACGAGCCGCCGGGGATTCCAGCTCGGGGGCAGTCAGTGGGGTGGGGTGCGTGGGATGGCCGTGGTGGAGGACTTACTGGCGATGGTGGCGACGAGGAGCTGGTTCTCGGCCGGGCCGTTCTTGAGGAGCAGGTTCGCGAGGCCGACCTGGCCGGACCAGGTCAGGGTGAAGGGCACGCCGGCCGTGATGCCGCTGTAGTCGGAGTTGGTGAATGCGATGGCATTGGCCATGGCAAGGGACGCCACAGCAGCCAGGAACTTTGCGAAATGCATCTTTGGTATGATACCTGCGATGTGTTGCGTCTGTTCATTGGCGCGATCAGCATTGGAATTGAGGCGATTTTAGCCCATTCTTTAGATCGTTGTTGATGGGTATGAAGGGAAGTGATAAGTGATAACGGGACTGTGATGGAGGTGAGAGACAGTGAGACTTACAGAGAATAAATGCGTGATCCTGTATCTCTCAGAGGCCAATGATAAAACCTAAGATGTTCTATTTGGATGGATGATGGAGAAGAATGAAGAGCAGAGTAGAGTAGAGTTGTCTTGTTGTGACGAAATGGATTTTGTGAACGCAAGACTGAATTTATAAGGGCAGCAAGCTGCCTGTGTGAAAGTGAGAAGGACGATCCGACTGACTGCTCCTGCTGTTTATGTGCCGGCAAGGGATTGTACCTGTTTACCTGTTTAGCTGTACCTTGTACCTGTTCTCGTATGTACCTACGTACCTTAAATTTGTGTACCTGTACCTGTACCTGTACCTATGCCCCTGTGTACCTGCGCATCTGTACCTGTGTACATACCTGCTTACTCTGTGCCTGAACGCCAAGGCTTTGTCTACAGGGTCGAACGAACGGCCACACGGCGTCTGATTGGCCGAAGTCCTTTCCCGTAACTCAGTGATCATCGCTGCATTCGCTGGCAAGGGGGTGGGAAAGTGAGAATTGAGAATCGAGGCCAAAGATGACGACTTTTCGATATATGAACGTAGGTGTCTTCATTGATATTTCTGCTCAGTGGAGATGCTCCTTGCAACCTTGCAGACGGCAGAGACCACAAACTAACACTATTGAGACAACGCTCCCTGGATTCGACACTCCTATTTTCATTAGAGTTCTGCTTAGATAGTAGATACTTACTCAAGCTCCAGTTTGCTCAGGCTGATGCATAGTTAGCATCGTGCTCACCGTTTCCAGCAGCTCCAAAGCCAGGGCCAGGGGCGCAGCTGATCCTTTGAACTTCGCCTTGCAGTGGACTAATGAGGACCCGAACGCTGAACTATCACTCATGAGCACTTTGACATGTGTAGCACGCAATGAAGCAGCAGCGCTATCATTACATGAGGGTATATGCGACGCCAATCTACACGTACAAAGCACCTCCACCGTCCTACAGCTACGCAGCCCCCAGTCCTGGGACCCCCAACCCCGACCCCGACCCCGCCACCTCCAGCCTCGCCACCAACTTCTTCATACTCGTCCACTCCTCATTCCGCGCGCTCTCCTTCCCCCCCAGATCCATGCCGACCTCGAACAGCGTCAACGCCCCGTCCATGCCCCCGGTGGCCAGGCGCTTGCCCTCCGTCTCCTCCCACGCCACGCGGTTCAGGCTGCGCGAGAACAGGCTGCGCGCGCCCGGCCGCGACTGCGTCTGCAGCCTGGCCGACGGCACCTCGGTGTCGACCGTCAGGTCCCAGACCTCGAGGAAGCCGGCGCCGTCCACGAGCGCGAAGATGCCGGGTTTCTTGGGCGACCACGACGCGTCGTACACGACGTCCTCGCGCGTGATGTCGAGCAGCGGCGCGACCGACTGCGCGTCGCCCGTGATGCCCGTCGTGGCCGTGGCGGCGGGCGCGCGCACTTTCCAGAGCTTGACGCTCCAGTCGAGCGAGCTGGAGAGGACGAGGTCACCGAGGTCGATGGGGCCGCGCGCCGGGTGGAAGGCGAGCGACATGACGGGTGCTGCGTGCCCGCGGTAGCTGACGCGTTGGTCGACTCCGGCTTTGGCGCCGGCTCGATCGTAGCGATGGCACGGATAGATTGGGCCTTCCTCGGAGCCGACAAGGAAATACGTAGGATCGGTTTGAGGGAACGCCATGCACGTAGGGCTGAGGTCTTCGGTCTTTGCAGGAGGCGGAGTCGTGAGAGCTAAGAATTCTTGTGGTTGAGATAGCATGTCCACGGTCCAGCCACAGACCACGCCGTCGGTTGAGCAAGAGATGATGTTGTTGGCATTTTGGGTTCCGACGATGTCAACCGAGTAGACGGGATGGGTATGACCAGAACCGGTGAGAGGCGTCTTCTGTACTGGTGCTGACTTCGCTCGAGTATCCCACAACAGAACCTGTCCACTGTATGCACCACCAATAATCAGATTTGGGTGAAAGGGCGAGAACTTTGCCGTAAGAACGTCTGATTGCGCATGGAATACGAATTCTGCCCTATTTGGAAGGTGTGGATTCCACACCTGGACAAGTCCATCTGGGTCGTGGGGTGCCGAGAGATTCTTGGTGTACGATGCCAGGACCAGGTCGGGGAACTTGGGTGAGAAGTTGATAGAACTAATCATTCTTTTCTTGGACCATCTTTCGTCATAGAACTGGATCACCTGCTTAACCTTCCGTCGGCCCTTGCCAGCTGAATTGACGTTTTCGTCATCTTCATCATCCAAGTCATGACTGTTGTTGTGTGCATAATCTGCCAAAATATCATATTCCTCATCCAATGCTCGTTCCACAATCTTGCATGATCGCTCGACGAAATCCTGGAGATCTTCCGACTGTTTAATAGCATTCAGTTCTTCGTCTGTCAGAGCTCTGAGCGGAAAGTTCGCAGTTGCGCCCAGAGATTTCACGGGCCCATTGGAAGCAGCCTCTTTAGCAGCTTTAAGCTCCTCCTCAATCTCTTTTCGAAGATTCTGACGTATCTCCTCCTCTCTATCCCTATCCCTCCGGCTCAGCCTTTTAGTGTTTGGAGTTGATGGCAATGCCCCATCCTCATTATCGGAGTCTGCAAATGGACGTGGTTGATCTCGCCTTGGAGACCAGTCTCCTGTTGTCTGCACTCCCTTACTGTATGAAAGAAGCTCCTTGACAGGCGACGGTGGACATTCATAGACTGTGGATAAAGGCACTGTCGACAGGGTCTGTATCGATATAGTATGCGTCGGAGGTTGCTGCGCTGCAGGTCCATCCGCAGGACTCGCGATATCCGAATTTTCGTTGCTTAATCCTCCTGCACTGAGAACGCTATTCGGCCTGCTCCCTCTGTGAGCTGGCGATCCTGCACCTCCTGGACCAGTCGAGCCTGGCCTGCTTTCGCCCACCAAGCTCGATATTAAGTTGTCGAGGTCCCTACGATTATCTGCTCTTCCGGGAATAGGAGATATTAACTACAATTGTCAGTGCATGAATTTACAGTAGCAAACGGACTCCTACATCTGTAACACTCCCTATGCTTTGCCTAGTCGCCGACACTTCCCGGGCTCTGAGTGCTCTTTGCCTCTTCAGCTCCTCAAGCTTTGCCTTCTTCGCAAGGATTTCATCTCTTCGTTGTTGCATGATGTCTTTGCCAGACAACCATCCTCTTCAGGCGCGTTCTTGGTCCCTGACAGCCCTCCAGGCTCCTTTTCGTTGGGAAGCAGTTTCCAGATCGTAGAACAGCGATGAACGAGTTGTGATAGCACCTATCGTATATCGGATCAGGTATGCACTTCGCAGCCGATGATGAGGAGCTGTTTTGGCCAAACTTCGTCAAACAAATATATTCAGATCTGCTCAACGTCGTTGGCCTGGACGCGCTGTCTCGAGCACCCGCTTGTCCCAAAAAACGAAGTCACGTGGCTACTGTTCAAGGATCCTCGGAAGCAAGCTTTCTTCGAATTCGCAACATCACCCGAATTATTTCAGAGGCTGTCAATTGCGCGCAACAACTCCCGGTGGCCATAACCCTGCGATTCTATCCTCATCCTCACTTCGACGAACAGCGCGAAGTCAACTGGCATATTCTTCCCGACGTCCAACGAGCCCGCGAACAACCCCCCGATAGTCTCAATGGCTTCCACCGGCGTTAACGTACGTCTTCCACCACCCCTCCCAGCACTCTCAGATTGCGGCGCCCATTCATCTTCACGTCAATTGAGTGTTCCAAACAGCCTCCGATGATATGGGCTGTCTTTGGCTACGATGGACAATGGAACGAGCATGCGCTGACTTGGATACGACAGGTTCTCCGATACTCGGCCCTTGGAGCCGGTGTCCTCTACGGTGTCTATCACCAAGCCTCCCTTTCTGCTGCAGCGAAGGTCTCTGCCGCCCACCGCGCGTACGAGCACAAGCAAAGTTTGATCGAGAAGGCAAAGGAGGAATACAGCAAGAAGATCAACCCACCACAGGGCGACGGTGGTACGTACACAGATTCTATATTATGCGCGAGTTACTATTCTTCAGATACTCCCGGAATGCTGTTGCAGGAGCCACTTCTCCCTCAGAAGACACTTTTCCGTCAGAATCCGGGAAAGAGCAGCGGGACAGGTGCTGACATTTGATTCCTAGTTATCCGCGACCCAGAGGACAAGAACTTCGACTTAGAGAAATACCTGAACGCTGTGTTCGCGGAGAATAAGTAAGAGTTTGGATTACGATGGAAATGCACAGTTTTGGAAGGGTACTTGGGAATCTCCATACGCCTGTAGGATGGATGGAGGGCTGGGAAAGGGGTTGGCGGGATTAGAGTGGCAATCCATAAAATGCCTTAGACGTTTAGCATGCTTTCTGTACGTTGTAGTGTACTATATTCCCAACTGTCCATATTCATTATTCTCTGGATGATGTGCTGAGTCTGATATCTGAGCATGAGTTTTTCTGAGAAGATGGAGGATGAGACGTGCTGGAATTAAGTCCACCTGGCAGGCGAGACTCCAAATCTTCCTAAATATGTATAAATATAAACAATCTCCTTGGGCCATTCCTCAAATATAATTTCTCATATAAGTAAGTTAGACGTTGCTGGACCTGTAGATGAGTATACGGTAGACCCGGCAGCCTCGTGGTTGACGCCTCAGGCAAACATGAGGACGAGAGCTCAAGACACCTAAGCATTCCCCTGCTGGTTACGAATGTCCAGTGTCCTTCCTATGTCCTCTCCTCCAGAACTAAACACTCTCTTTAACCACGACCATCATGACGGTCAAACCAGAAGAGCCCTTCCTTAAGGGCAGTACGGGGAGGAATACTCGCGGTCTTCTTCGGCTGGTCATTCTCTGTACAATTGCGGCCGCAGCAGTCTCGAGTCGGTTGTTCTCTGTTATAAGTGCGTATAGCTCCAGAGCTGTGTCCTTGTGGGCTCTTTTACCTGAACTCTCACAATTTCTCCCCTTCCTGCATGTGCTATGGAGAAATTTGCTAACATATATTTAACATAGGATTCGAAAGCATCATCCACGAATGTACGTTGTCCAGCAATGCCGTCGCGGCTGCGTTATACTCGGAGTGCGGGACGAAGGCTGACATGAAGCAGTCGATCCATGGTTTAACTTCCGAGCAACGAAATACTTGGTCGCCAATGGCTTCTACGATTTCTGGGATTGGTTCGATGACCGGACATGGCATCCGCTTGGCCGAGTCACTGGAGGCACTTTATATCCAGGTCTCATGGTAACCAGCGGAGCCATCTACCACGCCCTCAGAGCCCTGACAATACCGGTCGACATTCGGAATATCTGCGTACTGCTTGCTCCTGGATTCTCAGGTCTCACTGCCTTCGCGACATATCTCTTCACAAATGAGATGTCAACATCTCCTTCCGCTGGACTCCTCGCGGCTATCTTCATGGGAATTGCCCCTGGCTATATTTCTCGATCAGTTGCTGGCAGCTATGATAACGAGGCTATCGCCATTTTCTTACTCGTCTTTACGTTCTATCTATGGATTAAAGCTGTCAAGCTCGGTTCGGCGTTCTGGGGTGCTCTTTGCGCCTTATTCTATGGCTACATGGTCTCGGCTTGGGGAGGTTATGTCTTCATCACTAACTTGATTCCTCTGCACGTCTTCGTTCTCGTCTGCATGGGCAGATTCAGCCCAAGACTGTATGTGAGCTACTGCACTTGGTACGCCCTTGGCACGTTGGCAAGCATGCAGATTCCCTTTGTCGGGTTCTTGCCAATCCGCAGCAGCGAGCACATGTCCGCTCTTGGTATGTGCTGGCTCATTTCTCCATCTAAGTGTCAAGGCTAATTTTATAGGCGTCTTTGGTCTTCTTCAGCTTATCGGATTCGTTGAGTTCGTCCGTTCTGGAGTCCCAAGCAAGCAGTTCGTGACATTGCTCAGAGGCTTTGTCCTGGCTGTGTTCACAATCGCCCTCGGAGGTCTGGTCTTGCTGACCGTATCTGGTGTGATTGCACCATGGACTGGACGCTTCTACTCCCTTTGGGATACAGGATATGCCAAGATCCACATCCCTATCATTGCGTCTGTGTCCGAGCATCAGCCAACTGCTTGGCCAGCGTTCTTCTTCGACTTGAACATGCTCATTTGGTTGTTCCCGGCAGGTGTCTATCTGTGCTTCCTCAAGCTCAACGACGAGCAAGTATTTGTTGTCGTCTATGCCATTCTTGCCAGTTACTTCTCTGGCGTCATGGTTAGATTGATGCTTACATTGACTCCTATTGTCTGCGTTGCTGCGGCAATGGTCCTGTCGACTATCTTGGACACTTACCTTTCTCTCAAGTCGCCCAAGTCCGATGTCGAGCTAGCCGCAGCAGAATCAGCTGCGAGTAAGAAACCCGCTAGCAAAGATGGGCTGCGAAACATGAAGAAACCCGTCGTTGGTATCTACAGTTGGGTATCGAAGTCCACCGTAGTCGCCTCCATGACTCTTTATCTTCTTGTTTTCGTTCTTCACTGCACCTGGGTCACATCCAACGCCTATTCATCGCCCTCTGTTGTTCTCGCCAGCAAGCTGCCAGACGGCAGCCAGCATATCATCGATGACTACCGTGAGGCGTATCAGTGGCTGCGTCAGAACACCAAGGAGGATGCCAAAATCATGTCGTGGTGGGATTACGGCTACCAAATCGGTGGAATGGCTGACAGACCAACACTTGTCGATAACAACACATGGAACAACACTCACATTGCCACTGTTGGTAAGGCGATGAGCTCCCGTGAGGAGGTCAGCTACCCCATCATGAGACAACACGAGGTCGACTATGTTCTTATTGTCTTTGGTGGTCTTCTTGGATACTCTGGAGACGACATCAACAAGTTCTTGTGGATGGTCAGAATCGCCGAGGGTATCTGGCCCGACGAGGTGAAGGAGAGAGACTTCTTCACTGAAAGAGGTGAGTACAGAGTGGACGGCGAGGCCACTGATACCATGAAGAACAGCTTGATGTAAGTCTGCTGAAATACCACGATTGCTACACCATATTGACAGTCACCGCAGGTACAAGATGTCCTACTACAACTACAACAAGCTCTTCCCACCAGGACAAGCCCAGGACCGCGTCCGCGGCGTCCGCCTTCCCGACCAAGGCCCGGTGCTAAATACGGTCGAGGAGGCCTTCACCAGCGAGAACTGGATCATCAGAATCTACAAGGTCAAGGACCTTGATAATGTCGGACGTGATCATGCAGCGGCGACGTCGTTTGAGAGGGGCAACAAGAAGAAGAAGACGACGAAGAAGAGGGGTCCAAAAGTGTTGAGGGTAGAATAGAGCTGCAGTCATGTCATGAAGAAAATAAAAATGTATATCTAGGTCTGTAATGTTAACAGGCGATGAAGGGAAGGTATTCTGGAAGAACGCGCATGCATGGTGTGTCTGCTTCTGTAGTGACTTTTAATTTGAGCTCAATGACGGTCGTTGGTAGGTTGTCTCATTAGCTTTCTTGGGCTCTTTTTGTAGTAGGTCTCTGGATATAATATATCTTCCTCGACAGGAAATGCCTTGGATTACAGAGAGAATGGAGGTTTGAGACGCTCAACTGCAGTGCTATAGTCAGACACGTAAACAGACAGGTTCGTAGCCTTGATCCCAGATTTGAGGACTTCTTCTGCATTATACATTGTCGAACCTCAGAAGCTTAAACACCGTATCTGCAGCCAAGAAGCAACTCAAACTCAGCCTCTTTCCTGACGTCCTGGCCTATTTCTCACATCAAAGAGTGCAAGAATTGATCTATCACAGGCTTGATTATGCATCTATACTTCGCGTTCTACCATTTCTATAACCCCTCCCTCTCTCTATCCTCTCCCGGCCTTCACCTCCCTAAATCTTACTCTCACTCGCCAAGAACTGCTCGCTGAACGGATAATCCGTATATCCCTCGGCCTTCTTCGGCGTATAGAACGTGTCCCGGTCATACGGCTGCAGCGCGAGCCCCTTCTCGATCCGGTACACCAGATCCGGATTGCTGATGAACAGCCGGCCGAACACAATCACCACCTCATACCCCTTATACTCCTTGTCCACGGCCTCGCGCGCGCTCTCCGCCGTGTAGCCGCCCGCGATCAGCACCGGACTGACATTATCCCAGATCTCCACCAGGTAGCGAATCGACTCGGTCGTCTCGACGATGTTCTGCCCATCGACCCTCGGCTCCGTGAGATGCAGGTACGCCAGGCTCAGCTTCCTCAGCTCGCCCACCAGGTAGCTGAACTGCGGCTTCGGGTCCGCCATCCTCATCCCCTGGAACCCGGAGTAGGGGCTCAGTCGGATGGCCGTCCGCTCGGCCCCGACGGCCGCCACCACCGCCCTGCTGACCTCGAGCGCGAACCGCGCGCGCTTCTCCACGCTGCCGCCCCACGCGTCGGTGCGCTGGTTGGTCACGTCCTGAATGAACTGGTCGATCAGATAGCCGTTCGCGCCGTGGATCTCGACGCCGTCGAAGCCCGCCGCGACGGCGTTCCGCGCCGCCTGCGCGTAATCCTCGACGAAGCCGCGGATCTCATCGTCGGTCAGCGGCGTCGGGGCCGGGAAGGGGGCGAGCGCGATGGCGCTCGCGCCCACGACCTTGAGCCCCTTGGCCTCGAGGTTCGCCGGGACGGCGACGCGGCCGAGCGCCCAGAGCTGCAGCCAGATGGCGCTGCCGGTCTTGTGGACGGCGTCGGTGACGGTGCGCCAGGCGGCGATCTGGTCGCTGTTCCAGATGCCGGGGACGTTGGGGTAGCCCGAGGCGCGGGGCGAGATGAAGGTGCCCTCGGTGACGAGGAGGGTGCCGGGGACGGAGGCGCGCTGCGAGTAGTAGTCCGCGACGAGGGGGAGGGGGACGTGGGCGTCGTCGGCGCGGAAGCGGGTGAGCGGGGCGAGGGCGATGCGGTGCTGGAGTTTGGTGGTGCCGACCTGCAGGGGCTTGAAGAGGGTGGAGGTGGAGGACGACATTGCGAGGGTGGTTGTGGGGAATCGGCGCTGGGAATGGAGGATGGAGGTAGGAGGAGAAGGCACGACGAAAGCAGGAGGATGGAGAGGATGGAAGGGAAGGAGATGGGATACTTAGGACACCCGTCCACGTTTATATCGTCTCTCCCACGTCGGAGGCAGACCAGACACGGTGGATCCCACCAGGCTTGATTCCTAAGCAGCCTCTCGACCCGCCGCGAGGCTGCGAGACGGTAGACCACCTACCTACCTGGATCACTCGCATGAGTCGCATGGGAAACACAATTGCGGCTGGCAGTTACAGGAACACCACTCATTAACGATATGGCATCATATTCGTATTCACGGTGGACACCAACACCAGGAAGTAATGCATGATGGAGACACGCCCTTGCTGTGTGCAGTGAGTGCAGTGCGGTGCAGGGCAGTGCAGTATTTGTAAGAATAGTAATCCTCCCGTAGTGCCTCGGCATGCAGCTGGTGGCGTTTAGCAGCACCGTTGTCGTATGTATGCAATGTACATATTATTGTCCAACGGGCCTCTCATTGTCTTACTCGTCTGCGAAGAATCCCCCTTCGGAAACGAGAAGCAGCCGCTCCGGGACCGTTCCTCTATATCTCGGAATAACCACACTACCGGCACGGTCCGGCACGGTCACGGCGACGCAACGCTGCATTGTCCAGATAGAGTGCTGACCGCCCGCCCACTAGCAGCCGGCAGAAGGCTTGGGAATGGGGAATGACGACATAGGGGGCTCGTCGCTTTATAAGCAGATGCATTTTCCAGAAGCAACTTCATCCTGCAACGACGGCAACACCAAAGAGACTCCACAGTAGTACACCGGGATGCATTTGTATGAAACGCCCAGTTGGACGTCGATAGAAGGCATTGATTGATGACAAATCTCTCCGGGTCGGGGGAACTCTGATTCCGCGTTGGTGTAGGCTCGGTGGTATCGAACTCCTCTCTATCTCCTCCATTCTCTAACCTTCCTATCGCATCATAAGTCTCGGAGCTCTTGATTTACAACCCCCCCTTTCTCCTCACCTCCCTTCCCTCTGCTTCCTCGTCAATTCCCATACCGTTCCCCCGTATACCCATACTGCCCATACGCCTCCCCATCCCTCTTCCGCCCCACCCTTGACCTCACACTCGACTCCCCATCCGTCGTCGTCGTCCCAAACGAGTCCCGACTAATCGTACGCACCTGATTCTGCCCAAACGATACCTTCCTCCTGACCGCCTCATTCGCCGCCCCCTCCGCCACCTCATCAGAGAAATACCCCATCCGCTCCCTCGAGGGGCTGCGCGACGCGGCGGCCACATCGCTGCCGCCACTGTTCGCGTCGCGCACGTACGGCGGCCGGTACTTGCTCGATCCCCTGCGGCGCGTCCGGGCGGGCGATCGCTGTCTCGACCTGCGCGTCTGGCGGGGCTGCGAGGCAGGGGGAGAGGCTTCGGAGTCGGAGCTGGCTTGGTATTCGCCGGGGAGACGAGAGCGTCTGTGTGTCTTTGGCTCGTTACGCGGTTGCTCGGCGTGGAAGGAGAGCTCCGAGTCTGAGCTGGCTTGGTGTCCTCTAGAAAGACGAGAGCGTCTATATGTCTTTGGCTCTTGACGAGGTGGATAATCGGATGTGTCCCGAGACGACTGGCTATATGTTTCTGCACTCCCACTTGTTGTAGTTGAGACACTCGGCGGTGCCGGAGCCTGGGGGAGGAATCGTGGAGCTTTCCTGGCTTGGGGTATGTTAGCCATATTTCATTCACGTTTAAATTTCAAGAATTCATACCTTCGTAGTAGTGTTGTTCGAGGCTTCCTACAAAGCTTCCTGCTCCGGTGTCGAGCGAGACTTCGTCCAGATCTCGTGGCCGCACTCGCTGGTAGCTGGCTTGCCTCTCAACATTAGGTCTCCCACGGGCCCATTCATCTGGATAGTAGTCTGCCGTGTCATCATGAGAGATGAACTGCTGTGAGTGTCTAGAAGTATTGCTGAGACGCTCATGTCCATCACCCTCTATTGCCTCAATCGGAGCACGAGTCGCTCGTTGGGGACGATACACATAGCGCTCGGTAACGACAATCATCTCGTCCTCCTTCAAATGCTTGAGCTGTTCTTGGATCTCAGAGTGCATAGGTGGGAGTACCGTCTGCTCACTGCTCCCGCGCTCTTGACGTCGATTTCTAGAAGCCTCCCAGAATCTGGTCGAGGAATCTTCTGACGCGCCTTCGTTGAAGTCCGGAAGGGGAATTCTGGCTTGTGTTTCGGGAATCTGAGCCGCCCTGTGACCGGCTCTTCTGCGAGGATGCTCTTCCTCATGAAGTGGCGCTCCATCGCTCAGGTACTCTCTATATGTCTGCTCAACAAGATCATTGATATCCGTCGACTCTTGGCTATCGTATTCATGACGCCCGGAGTGTTGTTCCCGCTGCGAACGACGGTTGCCTCGTGCTGTCCGAGAGCTATTTCTAATTCTGCTTTTATACCTCTTGAGCGAATCCACAGACCTCCAGCGTCGAACGGGCTCTCTTTCCTTTACCAATGGCGATGGTGGCATTTGAATTTCCTCTACCCTGATGTGTCTGGGATGTCGCAGTCTTCTTCTGCCTCGGTCGTGGGTCTGCTCATCGACGGCAATGTAATCTTCCACATATGTGCCTTCGCGCTTCTTCTGTCCGAATATTAGCTCCCGCAGGAGACCGAAGAGAGACACTTTGCCTGGCGTTACCTTTGTGGTAATCCTATCTTCTCCGTCGAATTCTTCGAATTCGGCATATGGAATCGACTGGGCTTGTCTTGAAAGGCGTTTCTGGAAAATGATTTTAGTGGTCTTTCTTTTTGGCCATAGAGGAGACAAGGAGGTTTTCATGTTTCCACTTACCCTGTGTCTTCTGATCGGATGACGCTCTCTGCGCTTCTCATAGCCACCTTTGTCATATCCGACTGGTGTGTCATCATCGCTTTCGCTTGCATTGGAATCTTCGCTCGAAGTAACGTCCTTCTGGCATTTCCCGCAATAAGTCACCGGAGGAATCTCTCCTTGCCTCAACGGATGCTTCGCCTGGTACTTTCTCGATCTCGGGTTGCCGCATTGCGCGCAGATATGCAGATTAGATAGATCCGTCTTGTCTTCCCCCACGTCCCTCTGCCGTCTATTGCGCCTCGTCTGGTTCTTCGACAGTTCGATGACGATGTCCGATTCCGAGGCCGTCGAGTTGATCTCCTTCTCGCACTTCCTGCAGTACGAGATCGGCGGCACCTCTCCCGGCTGGAGCGGATGCAGCGCCTGATACTTGCGCGACCTCAAGGCGCCGCAGTTCGCGCAGATATGCCGCGTTATGGTGATCGAGGTCGTCGGCGTCACCGTCGTGACTTCTACCGGCGCGGGCGCCGGGGCAGGCTTGTCGTACTGCGAGTTGAAGCCGCCGAAGCCGCCGAAGCCCATGTTGTTCATCATCGGCATCATCTGCGGTGCCATCTGCGGCGCCGAGCCGTACATGAAGGATTGCGGAAAGCCGCCAAAGCCTCCTTGCTGCATCATCGGCACAGGACCAGCTGGGATCTTGGGGAGCAGCGCCAGCTGTTTGTTGCCATATTGATAGATGCCCGCTGGTGGCTGGCCCATGCCGGGCGGCAAGAATGACGATTGCTGCGGATGCAGGACATGCTCATTGCCCTGGGGCTGCGTGAAGGAGTTGGTGGATTCGGTCTCTTGCGTGTCTTGCGTCGTCTCGCACTTCTCCTTGTCCATCTTGAAGAACGAGCCGTTGAATGCTTCGCCGAGCAGATCGAGGCCGATGGCGAAAGCCGACCCCGTGTCGTGCTCCTGATGCTCCTGATCGGGATTGAGAGGGCGTCTTCTTTGTTTACGGTGGCGGACTAGACACGGCTTTCCGTTAATTTTCTCCACGTATACATCGTCGGTGAGCCGCAAGCTCATTGTTTGTTTTGGGTGGTCAAGATCAGGTCTTGGCCCTCTTGGGTGAATATTGGTACAAAATACAAAGAGAACATATAGTACATTGCAAAGAGAGTGGAGAGAGCGTGCTGTCGTCGGACTGAGGGATGGAGGGATGGATGGATGCGAGATGCTTGAGGTTGTGTTGTATAGGTAGAGTGGCAGAAGGTCAAACTCACCTTGTAGGTAGCAGGTTCGAGGAAATATAACGGCAGAATCGAAGCAAAAGCCGTCTTCGTCCGTCGCTTCACCTGAGATCCTTATCGGAAGATCTGAAGATCGGAATCGATTGCTCAATTGGGAAAGTACTTGTCAGAAGGCGCCTTCTTCTGTGTTGTGTTGTGTTGTGTTGTGTTGTTTTGTTTTGTTTTGTTTTGTTTTGTTGATGTCGTTTGACCTCCGAGTGCGAAGATGAGCAGCGTGGGCGAGTTGAGATCGAGTATCTTTTTGTTGACCAGAGATGCGATCTCGAACTGTTTCGACAAGGTTCTCTATTTATAATTTAATCCAGCTTTGCTTATTTTTTTCCCCTCGATTCGCTCCTTAGAGCTACCTGGGAGCGTAAGTATAACTCATAAAATGATAAGAAGGAGTAAGGAAACGAGCGGCTTGTCCTGCTTTTCTTCATATATTCATAGAGAGAAAATATATTTCTACCTAGCAAAGCGTATAGATAATCTACGCCATGAAGTTCCAGAGCCACTGATTTCATATACTCGATCTCAGGTTTCTTTCCTAAATCAGCGCACTGCCCAATATACATCCTATATAGCAACAAAGCAGCCTGCGTGTTCATCTATACATGCACCCACCCCGCCCCAGCCAGGACTTGCATCTCATTGATCAAGCACCACTCCCCCGTCTCCCTCCGCTCCTGCCCCTCCTCTCCCTTCCTCTCCCACTCCGCAACCCTCCCCCTCACCTCCCGCCTCTCCATCCACCTCCGCGGCCACACAAACGCCCTCCCCATCCTATTCTCCCAAACACCCCTCACCCTCCTCAACCCCGCCGGCCACTTCCCCCTCCCCCCACCCGGATTCACAGCAACGTACGCCTCGGGATTATACCCCACCCTCACATTCGGATTCAGCCACACGCCTTCTCCTCCCCCCCCTTCCTCCAGCCTTGCCGTATTATCCGCATGAACGAGACAGCACTCGCTACCCTCGAGATGGTATTCCGCGAGCCCATCCTCGATCCCGCGGAACCTGAGCCCCTCCCTGCCGTCCCGCCCATAGAACGCCTCCGCCTTGAACACCACCACCCCGTTCCAACAGCTCCTCACCGGCACCGGCGCCTTCTCCCTCACCGCACGCCTGGACCGCGCATCGAGGAAGTACGGCCAGCCCTGCGGCTCCGCCTTCGCGCCCGCCGCGTCCCTCAGCGCAAACGTGTCGTAGTAGATGCTCGCGACCGAGAAGTCCATCGCGCACACGCTGTCCCAGGCCCCGTCGCGCGTGGCCATCAGCGTCAGGACGTCCTCGACGGTGAACACGACGTCGTTGAGCCACAGCACGTAGTCGTAGGTCTCCCCGGCCTCGCGCAGCTCGTGCAGCTTCCCCATCACGCCGTTGCGCAGCGCCGCCAGGTACGGGATGCGCCGCAGCTCGAACCTCGCGTTGCTCGTCCAGACCCAGCCCGGCTCCTTCGCCGAGAGGCGCCGCTCCACCTCCTCGATCTGGTCATGGTCGTCGATGACCACGCTGCGCGGGACCCTCAGCTCCTCGAGCTGCGCGTCCAGCTGCCGCAGCACGTCCTTGGTGGCGTCGATGCTCCCGCTCTCGTACAGACTCACAAAGACGTTCTGGGCGCCGAAATGCCGGATGAGAGACAGCAGGCCGGAGTTCCAGTGCGAGCGCAGGACGGCCTCGTTGTTGCGGTGGATGGAGGCGATGAAGATCCGTGGCTTGGCGGCCGCCGCTGTGCTTGCTGGATCTTGGGGCGAGCCGGGCGGGACGCGGACATAAGGGGGGTTGTGCACGGCGATGTAGGTGGCTTCCAGGCAGATGAAGATGGCGAGGAGGCGGAGGGTAAAGCGGAGGGTGGAGGTGAGGGAGCGCCCGGGACGGGGGAAGAGGGAGCGGAGGATCATGTTGGAAAGGACAAAAATAAAAAACGATGATGATATGTATCTCGGGCCATGAAAGGCTTCAGACCATATGATTGAGGCTCAACTAGATCTTCTCAGCCGCAAGACGTCGAAGCTGCTATGCACTGTCAGTGACGCCGCGTCTTGTTGCTATAGGGAGCTGCGAGCCTCGTGCTCTCGTCACTGACCTCAATGAACGATGCGCACCTGAACTCCCAATATATATACAGTCTACAGACAATATACAGAGAATATGCTCATAACAGGACCGAGCAGACTTCTATAAGAGAAGAGAAGGATCCCATTCCACCTCGTATTATAGCGCGGTTCTCTTGGCCTCCTCACCTCTTGGCCTGACGTCGCAATGGATACGGATACATTGCTTGCAGCTTGCTTGGAACGATCGTCGCCTCAGCCTCGTCCTAGCGAGCCCTTGTACTAGTACTTGCTGAGCTAAGCAAGGCTGTGTGTGTATTTCCTCCGTGTTTGTTTCTTCCATCTTCCTGTCCCGAACAGTTCATGCTCCATAGAGTGCTTTATCTCGAAATGATGCATTATTGGCTCTTGTAAAATGCAATACCGCTACTCTTCGTACCTGCATATGGTATACAGTGCGACATCCCACAGAGAGTGTGAGTGTGAAACCGGTTGATGCTGATTCCCGCATCCATTATTGCCCCCCCTACTCAGCGGATACAACTATAGATAGGTAGAGGAGGACAATAATCAGCGAAACGCACAAGACGAAGGAGCGGAGACGATCTTGAAGATTAAAGATTTCTGAGATTCCGCCCGCGATCTAGGCTGCGTGCGCACAGCGACGGGATCTGGAATACAGACCCATCGTCAGAAGTAATGAATACATACATGATGATGCTCCTCACTCTCCCCTCCGTCTAGACGGGCAGTCCTCCCATCTCGAACGCGTTCGAGAAACAAGAGCCTCGTTCTTCCCTCTGCCTGCGCCTGATCATGCATACGATACAAGCTCTATAGATACATCGTCGCTCCGTCGAGCGTCTCTCCACGGTACAATACAGTGTTCCAACTCCCTCTGCCCTGCTCCCCTTTTCTGTCCTCCCTAGGCGTCAATTAAAAATTCGTATAGGTGAGATGATGACAACTCTCATATGGGGTATATATTTCCACATGAGGCTGCAGCTCGGTCCAGCCCGGTCAGGTCAGCACAGGTCAGGACAGGTCAGTCCCGCCTTGCAGTTCCCAAAATCCGGGATTTCGATGCGGCGTCTGTCGCCTCGAATAATGCCCGAATATAATCTGCAGATCCGCCCTACCTCGTCGGTTTCTCCTTCCCAAGGCAGGCCCGCAACAGGAATCAAACGATCCGATCTGACCGCGTTCCTCCCAAGGTTCCCCTGTAGGCCACCTCTCCCACACTGCAACCCCCCTCCCTATGATTACCAAAATTCGTCGTGAAACGCAATTATCCCCATAAGTCTGCGTAATGTTTCCGCGCGTCCTCCGCCAATTCCGCACGACGAACCACGCAATACGGAGTAGATGGGCAGAAACGGCGCGCTGAACGGACGCACAGCCTCAATCATGCGAGACGCACGCTGGCAGGCCAACCACGACAAAAATAGAAGAAAATAAAAAATAAGAACACAAAATGTGGGGGTATCATTTCCACGCGAGCCGCATAGCTCGGCTCGCAAGCTCAAGGATAAAATAAAGGGAACTAAAATTTCTCGGCGTTTTCCTGAAACCGCACTTAATCTCGCTCATCTCGCTTGCTGGAGTGGAGATGCGACGGCATTGCCCGATCGGGACTGCGCTCGACGACGCCTCGGTCGACGTCGCGCCTCATCTCGGGACCCGTCGAGTGCTGCATTATCTCGCTGTAGTGCTGCTGGTGCTGTTGGTAGTGCTGCCGCGGATCGTGACGGTCGTCGCGCGTCATTTGTATGGTGTTGCGACGGCCACTGATGGGTCCGTCGCCAGAAGGTGTTCCGTAGCCTTGCTGTCGGTCGTCTGGCGACACGCCGCTGGCTATATTTCCTTCGCTTTCATGTTGTTGATGTCGACCCCTTGGGCGACTGTATTCTAGGGATCCGCGATCGCTTCTTTGCCTGGAGTGGCCTCGGCCTCTCGCTGGCGTTCCTGAAGGGCCTGACATTGATGAGCCGGCGTGTGAGAATGGTGGGGAGTGATATTGTGGCTGCGAGGTAGGCGCAGGTGCCGCTTGTTGAGGTCCTTGAGCTTTCCTCTTTTTCGGTGAAGGTTCTATCTTGCAATAAGCATATCGTCCGGCATTTCATCGCATTCTCATTTACCTGATGGTGTCGTTGGCTGGTTGCCACTTGTCGTTGCGGCCTGCGTCGTCGGAGGTTGCCAATGGTGGAAATATATCCCAGGAGACTGTTGGGATTCCTGTTCTGGCTGTTGCGATGCTTGCGATTGAAGCGAGTGCTGAGACGGTCCAGGTAAGGCCTGTGGGGGAGGGGCTGCTTGAGGCGGCTGAAGTATCTGCATCTCTCCAGTGCTAAGGCGAGGGAGCTGCGAAGAATGCGGTGCCCTCGTAAGTGCTGATGGCCCTGGAAGCTGAGTCCTCGCTCTTGATACGGGCGACATAGAATAGCCTGGCACGAATATGGATCCTTGCTGAGGTCCGCTTGCACCAATTGGTGTCGACGGTACTGGTGCTGGGGCAGGATGCTGTGGAGGCGGATATGGGTGTGAGATCTGCCTGTCCTCCCTTCTCAAAACTGGCGACGGGGGTTGAGCGGGAGCTGGATTTTGTGGTTGCGATTGCGATTGCTGTTGTTGAAGTTGGTGTGTTTGCGCCATATAGTGCTGTGCCCATTCCAGGCTGGCATTGGGAAGATTTCCGCCTCCCATTCCTGCAAAAACCATGGGGATCATATAGGGTGGGATTCCGCCACTCAGTGAAGTTCGAAGCATGTCTTGCTCTATTTTGCGCTGCTCTAATCGAAGACTCTCTTGCCGAGTCTTCTCTTCTTCCTGCTTCCTCTTGTCCTCTTCCGACTTCGCATGCAGCCAATTCCGCATAGACTCTTCCGCGCCTTGCCATTGCTGTGGAGGTGCTGGCAACTGTCCCATGGACTGGGCTAAGGACGGAGCCTGGCTTAAAGATGGAGGGGCTGAGCTTGACTGTGGAAGATTCATGGCCGCCGGTGGAGGCAGGCCACGATGGGGTGTAGACATGGGCAGTTCAGTGCTGAGTTTTCTGGTTTCGGGGAGATGTGGAGGATATGATGGTCCCATAGATATGAGGGCGGGTGAAAAACGTGACGTGGATGGTGGCGTCGGTGGTGAGTAGTCATGAAAAGACTTGAACCCGTAATTTGATGGCTGTTTCAATGTGAGCAACATGACGAGTAAGCTCTACCGAAACGAAAGTGATAACACCATAGGTAATGAGGTATGAAAAATAAACTCGTCAAACAATCAGCATGTGTAAAGAAGAAGTACAAGAAAGAAGCGACAGCCGTATACATATGTAGGTAGAAGAAGAAAGACAAAAGCGGAGGTTGGCGGTGGAGGCGTCGAAGGAGCTCGGGGAGATTCTAAGCTAAGACTGGTGGGGAGCTATGTGCATTTAAGGTGGGAAATATGGAGGTTTGTGGAGGCCGTCACACCAAGCCAGCCATACCTAAAATGAGATGAAGCCAAAGACGACCACGACCGTTAGGGTAGTTTGGCTGCTAAGGCAAGGTAGACAGAGTATTATGTACAATATGTACAATATGTACAATATGCAGAGTGCGGGTAAAAATGATAGAATAAAGCGCCTTACCTAGAATTCAAGTTTTGGGTTGAGGAGACAGCCCTGAGAATCAGATTGCCAGGAACGGTACATGTACAGGACCAGGAGAGTATGGGTAAGCGAAAGGATTCAAGCGCGGACTTCGACTCGATTGCTATTCCCGCGAATCATAAGGCTGGTCGAATGGTGTGTGATTGTGATTGTTTTGGAACTGAACTTCCCATTTCCCTGGTGCTTTGCTTTGCTCTGGCGGGAATACTTAACAGATCAAGAAGAGGAACATGTCGATATGCCTATGCCTCATATGGTGCTGAACAGGATCATACATGCATAGGTATGCTGTCTGTGGGCATGGCGTATCTTGGGAAGCCTGTAAAGCCTGTCTTTGAACCTGTTCTGGCTATGAGTACGAGGATAAAAGAGGATAAAAGAGTACGTGCCTTGCCTCTGGCCCCGGCCCCGGCTGAGAAATGGTCTCTTAACGGCAAGGCGAATGCCTGGCACGTCCGATCGACAATGGCCCCTGTAGCTCGTCACCCTTCAATGTGCCTTGATGTTGATGGTAATGAAATAAGGTATGCCGAATTGTTGATTCAAGGTAGGGGCTGCAGGAGATGTTTTGGGATAGACAGCAGAGCACAGCACACCACATCGCAGGGCCAAGAAGCATGGAATGGATGAGGATGACGGCGGCACAGGATGTCTTCACGACAACGCTGAAATGGGATCAATAGCGGGCATCATATCTAGACGAGTATGAGAATTGCCCGATGGAGCAAAGAGGAAGAAGGGGCAGATTGTGAAAGAGGGGATAAATAAACGACGGCAAAGTAGTAAGCCGATGCAAGTTCCATCCTTTCACTTCCTCTTTTCTCTTTTCTCCTTCCTCTTTCCTCTTTCGGCATTTCATAATATAACTTTGTTTCGTTGGCCTAGTCAGGTGAGATGAGAAGAGACTGAATAGTACTCTAGTAGAGTGAGTACCTAGTGGGGTAGCCACGAATGCTCCGTCCCGTGCCTCTGAGGAGGCATGTGCAGGCCCCTTCAGCCCCCCTCAAATCTGGTTGTATGTATGTTGTATGTATGTTGTATGTATGTAAGTAATCACGGCTTGTGGTGTATATGGTGGGCGACGTTGTTGATGCGCCAGCAGCGGCACCGGACCAGGCCAGCCTCTGTGGAACCCTGGACACAGTAGAATGTACAGCGCAGTAGTAGGTACATGCATGATACATGATACATACAATGCCAGACCTCTACGAAGTATGCCTGCAAGTGCAGCCGAACATTCTGTACTCTGTAACTGTAGAACATACCTGTGCTCTTCGAGTTGCACGTACTCCGTACTCCGTAGGTGGTAGAGTTTCGAGTCCGATATTACTACTCCGTCACCCTGTTATTTCAGTGGAACGGGTCGTTGACAGCTTGACACGGCTAGGCACGCGATGTAACCGTGGGCCCGCCAAGCTTGGGCCACTGGGTTTCCAAGGTTTCCAAGGGGAGCTTCGATGGAACATGGAAGTGTCTGATCTTGGTACTTCGTAGGGGGGAGGGGGGAGATATCTCCAAAATCTCCAAAATCTTGCAACTCTATTAAATGTCATGTCTGAGGGTCGTCGCATTCATTACGAAAACGTCGTATCGCTGTCTCGGATGAGGTTCCATTAGTATGCAATTATAATTCCAGTTGTAATTGCAGCAATTGCAGCGATTGCAGTTGTAAAAGTATCAGGAATACGTCTGTCTCTACATCAGTTAGCAACGTCGCCAGAATGGGCTTCATCGTTCATCATAATGAAGAGGGGAACTACAACGCCTTCGGTCATGGTGCGTGCATGGCATGGAATGGTGGCATGGAATGGAATGCGATAATGGCGGAACCTCAGACGTAGCGGGGTTTGCGGGGCACGTATGCGCAGGGGCATGGCGGTCCTGTAATATCAACATCAGCAGAGCCTGCCGCGGCGCCAGCAACAGCAACGCCAACATGGTACCTAACATATCCGTTGCACTACTGTGCACATCACCGTCAGAATCCCGCAGTACCATGTACTCTGTATGTAATCTAATGGGAATCAATTAGCGGGGATCACTCGGTCTGGGCGATGAGGAGAGATCCTGCATGTACAGTATGTACGCTGAAGTTTGATGTTTTGAGGCGCTTCACCTCTCTGTTCTGTCCTTGGAGAACCGGAGTTTTTCTCAAACTTATGCGAAAAATCTGCGCGAGTAAGAGATCGCAAGGTGCCGTCGCATGGAGACATAGATTGCGGCTTTCGAGGACAGGCCGAACTGGACTGGAGCACGAGTTCGCCGGACATCTTCTCTGATCCGGTGTCCTACGAGTCCTCCCAACGTTCTTCGTACAAGTCCAGCTGGCCAGGATGATCGGAGTACAGGTACAAGCCGTTGTCCTTTCCCTCGTGTATCCCCACTAACCTGTGAATATGCGATGTTACTGTAGCTGCACTGGAGCTCGCCTTGACAGCCATGACAGCCATGACAACCATGACAACCATGACAACCATGACAGCCGCCGCAACCATGGCAACCATGTATCACGCCATGCCGTCAATCTTCCTTGTTGCAAAGGCTGAAAGGGGAGTAGAGGAAGAAAGGGAGGAGCTTCAAAAGGGCGCTCACTCCGGCTAGTTTCTTGATGGAACAGAACCTTGTTTGGCAAGCATGCATTGCCCTGATGCAGCTTGCTAAATCGGGGCCGATTTGCGCAGAGTTGATTGTGGCTTGTCCATACAGACAAAGAAAAGTGGCTAAGGTAAGGCTCCCCAATCCCCAAATGTCGAAAAGCATCTCCGTTCCTGAGAACGGAGCTCCATGCGCCACTTCATCTACCCCTCCAGTCTAGAACCTTTTATGTCGGGTCGCCGCGCAATGCTAACCTCCTAAATCCCTTGTCTCCTGCTTTGGAAGGTTCAGCCGACGTCAAAAGCCGTTGCAGCTCTGCCAAGCCGGCCACTTCAAGACCACTTCAAGGTTGCTTGAGCTGGCAGACTGCCGCGCAAGCTCAAGTAATCTTGACATCATTTGGTGATCGAATTGCTAGAAAATGTAAATAAATGGTCCTCGTCTCTGCTTTACAAGGGACATCGCGGGCTCCTCCTATCCCTAGAGAAACCACTGAACGAAAACAAGTCTCCCTAAAGGAACGGAGGATGGCCACAATGGTTTGCGCGATAAAACGATTAATGACGACGAAACAGCCCTTGTCCGGTATTTTGATGCCTTCGTAAAGCTGGCTGGAACCGGAATCCTCGTTGAAGAGATGTCTCCGTAGCATAGCAGCAGCATCTCCGGCGCCATTTTACCTGCTGCCCGACGCCATTCTCATCATTCACTTAGCTAGCAGTAAGTATGTACCTGGTGTTCCGAAAGAGATGAAAGGACTCGTTGATCCAGACCTCACAACTCAATTGATGATGTGCTTACATTATTTGGCAGGGGCTTGTCGCATGAGTGAGCTCCACACTACTCCACAGTCCACACACAGACATGGTGGAGAGAGCACAGTCCTTGTTGGCTTGAAGGTCCGTGGGCTTTCGTCCGATCGGTCGGGATTGATAGAGGATTGTGGTAATTGCAGGGGAACTGTTGATTGCGATCTAGCATGGGGTATGTGTTAACCTGACGCAACGATAATCCTACTGTGGAACGTGTGCGAATGCCCCCGCAGGGATGGGAATCCAGACATCCAGATATGTACTTCGCAAGCCTTGCCTTTCCTTTCCTGGTGAAAAGGCATTTTGAAGTCTGCTGCTTTGGTTCGGTGATTCGGAAAGGACCAAATGCAGAGTATGCAGGTGGTGGTGGTACTCCACAATGATGGCGCATGAAGGCTCGGGAGCAATCTGATTTCCCAGGTTGGGACCGATGGGTCTGCATGGCTTGTTTCGCATCACTGCAGCGGCCTTGATCGGTCGTAGGTAGACTCGCTGTAGTGGGATAGTCATAGTCTACTCCGTACTTCGTACCGTCAAGAGGACTGTTTGATGGTGACATGCTGTGGGTTGTCGACAGAAAGAGGTCAGATTAACCGTTGTATGAAGTGGTACTTCGTATGTATGTATGTATGTATGTATGTATGTATGTATGTATGTACGTACATACATACAACGGTGGAAATTCAATCGTTGACAAGACCTCGGAGGAAGCCACCACGAAAGGGTATATGCATGCATACATACCTGAAGAATCGTATGATCATATCACGGTCCCACACCTTGTGAATGGATCCTGTCTATGGTAAGAAAGTAGACCAAGCAAGACAAGATGAAGATGCATTCTATTGTGATGATGAAGTCGACTGGCCACTGCTGATGGCCAGTGGATCCTGCAGCGGAAAGGAAAGCTCAACGGGCAGTAGAACGCCGCTGGCGATGGAGACGAGCCGACGAATTCATGCATCTCTTCGTTGCATTTATTCATTTATTCTTTCATTCATTCATTCATTCATTCATTCATCCATGGTATTGCATTATCTCGTCGTCAGTAGTAGTATCCGTAGTAGCTACTCCGTAGTATAGTATATAGCACAATGACCTGTCAGCTTCATAGGTATCTGAAGATATGCGAATGGCTCTCACCTTTGCTCCGAGTCTGTGGAAGAGCTCGGGAGGCTTACCGCCGCCGATCAGTGCAGTACCGTATCCGTAGAGTTGCGCATATGTACATACATGATATCGACAGCCGTTGCAGCTGTCGGATGAAGAGCAGGGTCTCGCTGAGTCTGGGCAGCACATGTATGTAATATCGAGTATGTCACAGCTGCATGAAGAATCAAACAAAGTGGGCAAGCATGTACATACATACGAGTAGAGAGTGCGCAACAGTCATGACAATCTGACACGAAGAGGAAGAGGAAGAGGAAGGGAAAAGTTGATGCTGGTGAGCAGTAGCGAGTCGCAGTGCCCCAAGCGGAGGTCATCTCCAAAAAGGGACTTTACTCTACTCCTCACTCCTCCGTACAGTACAATACAGTACATACTCAGACCGAGAACCCCTCATCTCACCATCTCATCATCATATACTCCATACTCCTCCACAGATATGTACATATGTATGTATGTAGGTATGTACCGTTTAGTCACCACCGCAGCAAGGGGCTCATGGCTCATAGCTCATGGCTCATGGCTGGCTCATGGCTGGCTCATGGCTCATCCCGTCGACCACATCCTCACATCAACAATCTTCAACCCCTCATATTATGCATATTCTTATTGTGCTGCCGCCCGTAAGTACGTCCTTGCGTCCTTGGCTGCACCTGTGCCTGTGCCTGTGCCTGTGCCTGTGCCTGTTCGCACTAAGTTCTTCCATCATTCTAGAGTATCTGAGCATCCTTTCGGAGAAGACTTCTCGATAGCCTCCAGCTCCGAAGGAACCCTCGCTCTTTCGTCCCTTCATCTGCTTGCTATACATGCTGAACCAGAGTTTCGTTGGGAATGAGCTTCTGGGTCCCAATTTCCATACTGTACAGTACCTTGAGCAATGGCTCATGCCCGTGGCTTATGCTATGCTTCACAAAGTCGATGGAACCATGCATGCCATGGATCGTCGCCATGGCTGTGATTGGAATGAAGTCAAACTGGACATGCATGGGCAACAACACTTCACAACCGCATTCGTACGAAGTACAGGTACAACTACAACGGACCATGCATATGCATCCCAGGCGCCACGAGAGGAGCAGATGTCATACTCGTGTGGCCGTGCTTCCTTCACTCATTGTTTGGGGGAACTCTCATCTTCATCGGGCATCACCCCTCTGCCACTTACGTGATCCGGGCAATGCTCAACAGTGATGAACGACATCCGTTCCTGCAATCTCTCAAGCTCCACTGCCGGTTCCTAATGGATCTGCGTGCAGTACCACCGCTTGGCCAAGTGATCGAAAAGCCTTATCCGTATTGCTTATTCCTTCTTTCGCTTCCACGGCTGGGCAGATGCTGATCTTGCTCCGTATGGGCGATTCACAACATGTGAGCTATATGGCATGTCACAAAATGAGTCGGAGCCTCACAGACCTCATGAACGCTACGTGCGACATGTCACCGTTCACCAAGTGGTCTCCGGCGGGTCCGAGAAGAGGAAACGAAGCCAGGAAGGAATCCATTTCGGCCGAAGTTAGATAGCTAGGCCACAGACGTCATGGCTCATGGTTCATGGCTCATTCCCATCGGCTGTCTACATGCATACATACATAGGCACCTGGCCGTCCATCGGTTTCTGAAACCCCCAAAGAGGAAGACAAACAAGATTTATGGCACTTCAAAAGACCAGAATTATCAAGACCGATGCGAGAACGATGGACACTCTGTGCCTAGGCCCTGGCGGACATACTTTGTACCACAAAAATTATCCTCGCAAGCCACATCATGGAGCTCCGAAATGATCAGCCACATACGACAGTGCATAATGGCTTGAGAGTAGTAGGCGCTATGCCGGGGTATGAAACAACCCTCGGATCTTCCCCAAAGCAGAAGAGAGCGAACGTTTCACGCCATGTCACCACTCATCACAGACATAGACATCCATCCGAGATTCCTCATTTCGATCTGAAAACTCTCCCTGGCAGCCAATCGGATTAGCACCTTGCGCCACCTTATGGTTTCCCATCGTCTTCTTGCACCGCCACTGCCACTGCCACTTCCGAGTCCCATTGCCACACCCCGCTTCCAGCTTGGTTCGTTTCGATGAAATTTCTGAAACTTTACAACGACATCTCATTATTGAAAAGCATCTGGGCCTTCCTTCCTTCTCCTTTGGATGCTGATCTATGTGGATGAAGCTGAAAGCGCCGGGGTCCTTGATAGCTTCATTTGTCAAGGGATCGCCAGCCTTTCGACGTTCTGGACCCCGACAGTCCGCATATCCAGGTCCAGTTGAAAAGGTATTTTCGCGAAAATGTTGTACGTAGGTACTCTCCCAGAGTCCCCACGGCAAGGTCTCAATCTTCCTCTCAAAAAGCCACGGAGACCTCGATCTCTCTCTTCCCCGCTTTAGAGTCCCACCTCTTCCGTCTAATTTATGTCGTTCAGACCACTTTTCTGCTCCTACAGGTTCTAGAACAGACGCGACTCGCAGTGCATTCCTCCTTCAGACTTTGGTCCCCGTGGGAAGGTATATGGGTCGCCTATCACTTGACAGGAGGATGTCACTCTAAGCCTTTTCATCTTGCGGAATTCGCGCAGTTCTTAAAGAAGAACGCGCGCGACCCAAAAAAACCCAGGAAGCCAAGAACTTTAGGCTGTCATCGACATGTAGCCCGGCAAGACCCGATGGCTCTCCCTCGGCCCTCACCATTGAGCTGCCGTGGTGCCGCCGTGCCGCCGTGCCGCCGTGCCGGACCGTGCCATGCGGCTGAGAACTGGCAGAGCGGCTCTGTCTATATCAAGCATATGCGGCTGAAATGGAGTTTGTGAACCTTACTCTGGCGACGAATTATCGCCCAAGATTTGATTCATCGAGATGTTACCTGGCAGCCTTAGATTTGGAAGTATCTTCCTTGAAACTATTATTTACGTCAGTCGTAAGTAGAAGAACAAGGTAGGGTCCTGCTACGGACAATCGCAGCTGATGTTTTATTTATTTGTTTATTTATTGGGTATCATCAATGATCTTGTTTTCACCGTCTCCCTTTCATCTCGATCTTTCAACCCTATTGATAAAATGATTCCTGTTCGATCCTGCCCCTCTACTTTACCAAGTCCGTTAATTCTGAGCAAGCAAGTGCAGTATTATTACTATTTAAGAATTTTATCAATCTAAAATTTAAAAGTCCTGCTATTATTCAAGTTCTCTCTCGTATTGGTTTACTAGCCACTCCCATTTTACTCCCATCACAATTTCTGCAATTATTAAGAGATTATTCTCAGAGACATCTTGCATGTATCTGCCGACTTGCGTAGAAAGCTGGAGAATTCACGGGAATATACCTCAGTTCCACCATTTTCTGTGTCTGGAGTAGTATTTAACGACTTTTCTGGCACAGATGTATATATCCAAAGATATATATTTGAGGAGGAAAATTGGGAAGATCTGAACAAGTTATTCTCCCAGCTTTCTTTGCCAGGCTCCAAAGTGATTTCATCACAACTAAGAGCTTCTCTACACCAGATTCAGTTCTACAAATCATCACGAACAAACTCCATGCTTTCTCGGATTTACACATGTGAATCCACCAACTTTTCTTCATATATAGTCGTTTTTTTTTCGACCACTCGGTCCTTCCAGAACGACTTGCCAATCTCCACAAAAAGCTTCTGCGCACCTTCCCCATTCGTCACGCGGTGCGATCCCGACATTCAGATTTCATCTCTCGGCACTGTTCACGATGGAGCCAGTTTCTCGTGGCCTGAACTGCTCCAAGGAGCCGGATGATGGGATTGGGAACAGACAGGACACCCAGCGCGGCATTGCTGGGAAGCAGACACGCCTCTCGAGACGATTACGAGTGAGAGGCGTGTCTGCTTCGTAATCCATGCTCTCTCTCCACACGACAAGGCGACAAGACGACAAGACGACAAGACGACAAGATTGAACATGTCGTCCGATTCCCCATCTCATCTCATCTCATCTCATCTCCGCCTCCCCCCCTGCACGACCCCATTCCATCACGTCGTCATGCACGGACCAACCATTTCACATAAAAGTGCACACACAAGCCACCTCATCTCAACCCATCAGCCCATCAACCAACCCATGGGCCATCATCCGCAACGGACATTACGCAGTATTCCAGCACGGACCCGACGGCAGGCCCCTGCGGTTCACGCTCCCATGGACCAGAGAGTAGGATGGGGCGCGGTGGGGGCGGTGGGTGTTTGATCTGCGCCGGGGAGGGAGATTGCACGGATTAGAGGGCTGGGGCGGCGGGCCGGAAGCAGATTAAGGATCGGATTCGGCATGCGGCTGAATGGGTGGATGGCGAGATGGGAAGGGAGGAGGCGACGAAAGGGGAAATGCTCGAGAGTATAGGCAGGGCTGGGCTGATATAGGGGAAGGGGGCTTATTTGGGAATATGGGGAAATTTCGGGTTGGAGTTTTGGCCTGGAAGATGGGGGGGCATCCAGAGTGGATGGAGGGACGAAGGCGGCACGTGATCATTTCTAATACTCTGATCGATATGGGCGAGTCCGAGGGTGAGGATAAGGATGTCTTCATACGTATTTTTGAAGAGTAAGATACATAGTGTCGTCAGTGTTGCACATGCTGTAGCTCTTTGCTGGTAAGTAAGATACATGCACTGGTCTGGCCACGCCAAGTGGGCAAGAGCCTTACACGAGTCCCCCTCATGCACGCCTCTTCGCCTCGAAACCCTCAGCATTCACATTCAAGAAATCCGTGATTTCGAAGATGCCAAGAGCAGATCGCCATGGAAGCGCGGTGGCCGCACGACCATACACATTGCGGCACTCACATCTCCTGAGATCACAAGGTCTAGGTGCATTTACGGCAGTCGCATACTGGGTTTATGGAGTAGGCGCCTAAATTTAACAACCCCCCTCCGACGCAATCATACGAAGGCCGGTTCCAGCCAGGTCAAAGACTTGAAGCCTTCGAGTTGAAACAGGCGAGACTCCGCGGTTGGCATCGATCGTATCGTCACACTCACGGCGAAGACCACATCAAAGCAAAGTCTCCTCGTGATCTCAGGCACTCACTCCGCTCCTATTCCCGCTTTCTAGCCCTCCCCCCGCATATGGCGCCTGCGCGGTCTGAGGGAGGCGAGACAAAACATGGCATATTTCTCCTCTCGCGCCCATTACATTCCTCCCACGGCCCTGCCGTCTGGCCGGTGCTCAGTTATCCACGACGCCATCCCCTCCGAAGCACGCAATGCTTTTGCCCCGTTCTATTATTGCCCATACAAACGTTACAGACCACCCCGCCGCCACCGGCCGTCTCAATGCACCGAAACACCAGTAGAGAAAGAGAAACGAAAAGAAAATACATTAGTTTGCCGCTGGTGCTGTTGGCGACGGTGATTACAAGGTATGAAGTGGAAGTAAAAGAGGATGCAATAGTCGTACACCGTTTCGAGAGTCGGAAGACGTCAAAGATAGATGGGAAATGCAAGATAAGATCGATAGCCAGATCAAATCGCATGCTGGCAGACTGAGAGCTTTTGGTAAAGGGAAGTGCGGAGGGTATATGTACCGTGAACGTGACGAAGAAGTATGCGCGGCGATTTGGCGTTGATGATCGACGAGGCTCGAGTGGCGAGTTGGTGATTATTCAGGAGAAAACGAGGATAGTGATTGAGCCGTGATCGCTGGATGTAGAGAGTCGTAGAGCACCATCAAGGCAGATCAGGTCGAAGCGTCCTCACCCCCTCCCCCTCCGATGCCCCCTCCACTCCGCCCTCATGACCCTCACAAACAGCTCCTCGTCGCGCACCGGCACCCAGCTCGTCAGCACCTTCATCGCGTTCTCGAAATCGCTGTCGAGCAGGATCTCCCTCGTGCCGTCTATCAGCGCGCAGCTGGCCGCGTGCAGGACATCGAGGCCGTGCTGGAACGGGCGCTCGCGCGTCGCGGGCACCGAGGGCTCGGCGTCGCCCAGGAGCAGGAAGAGGTCCCAGATGCGCAGCTGTGCGTTGAAGGGAATCGAGTAGTTGAAGAGGGTGAGGTACCAGCGCGTGCCGTAGGCGGTGGGGTGGATGCAGAGCTCATCCTGTGTCATTGTCAGTTACCGGTCGCTTATCCATATTATCTCATCTCTGGTCGCATTACAATCATTACATCAACGAGTAAACAGTGAGGAATGCCAGGACAGAAAGAGGGGCAACTTACCAATTGCCTAGACACGTCGTGTCCCCTCATCCAATCCTCCCTCAACTCATCCAGTGCAGCCATCAATCCATCAAACCCCTGCGCATACAACTTATCCAGCCCCCTCAACGTCCACATCCTCGCCGCCATCACAAACGCCCCCTCCTCGTCAAAATAGCACAGCAGCGTCGCCGCCAGACTCGCCATCCCCTGCACATACCCCGTCTCGGGGTAATACAGCGCCAGCGCGTGCAGCACCCGGAACAGCAGCCGCTGGCCCCCGCGGTACCGCTTGCGGAACATGATGTGCGAGTTGATGGTGCGCGGCACGTCCATATCGATCTGCACATCGTCCGCGCTGCTCTCTCCCACCAGCCTGCGGAATGCCTCCACCAGCTCCGCATCGCTCGGGCTCCCCGCGACCTTCCTGGCAGAAGTGGAGAGGAAGGAATGCCACGCCGTCGCCCGCCACCGGTCCGGAATCCCCTTCCACGTCCTCTCCACCAGCTTCGCGCTCTGCGTGTCGAATTCAAACTCCATCCCGCCCCCCTCGGCCCCGCCTTCTCGCTTGACCACCCGCGCCATCCTCCGCCACTTCTCCGCGCGACTCCACTCCCGCTTCCGTGCCGCTTCGAGCACGGCGGGCGACTCGGCCGCTTCGGTGATGGAGGAGAGGCCGGGAGGGAGCGTGAGCATGTCGCCCGCTTCGTCCATGGTGCGGCTGTCCGCGAAGCCGGGGAGGCGGTGGGCGAGGGTGCGGAGGGGGTGTTTTGACGGCGAGCGCGCGGAGGCGGTGGTTGCCATGGTGTGGAGGGAGCGTGTGGAGGTTTTGCGAGGGACGGTACGCGTGGATCTTGAGACGGATATTTGGCGGCCAAATCCTCGTTGCTTGCGCGGCGCTTCGGAGGCGAGTTGCAGGACTGTCGAGACGCGCTGTGGTGGCCGGGGCTCGGGGGTTCCGCTGCGATCGTCTGGTTCAGTTTTCCGGACGATGAAGCCGTAGCGGTCTACGTCGCCTCCCCTGACATTCTCCCAGTCTTCAACGCCACCGGCTAATTCGTATTCCTGTCTTATTACGCTTTCCCGCTCGGTAACACCTCTGGAAGTATGCGGCCTCGGCCGCAGCCGCACATCGAAAACGATATCCCTCGTCTCTTCCTCCACCGTTGTCTCTGACTGTGACACCGTATTTCCATTCCTCCAATCCGTGTCTACGTCGGCATCATACATACTCCTGACTTTCAAACTCTCCTTCTCCACCTCCTCACTTAACGTCTTCAGACTCGTCTCCACCATCGTGGCAAGTTCCGGCGGCTGCTGTCTTTCCTTCCCTCTCGCGCTTGTTCTCTCCCTCGACTGTCCATTAACCGCCTTCTTCCCAACCAGTAGCTCGCTCCCTCTCTTGGAGAAACTCAGCTCCTCCATAGAATCAAGCGGTGTATCCTGCAAACCCGTCGTGGGCGGCGTGAATTCCTGCTCTCCAACCGCTGTATCCTCGCTCGAGCCTGGCGTTTTAGGCGGCTGGTCGTCCTCCATCGCTTTCTTCCCATCCCAACCCTCCAGCTTCCACCGCACCGATTTAATACTCGATTCACTCAGAATACTCGGTGCTTCGTGCCCCTTCCCCGACGTCGGCGTCTTTATAGTCCTCGCATCCCTCCCCTCGCCCTCTCTCTCACCACCACTCGCCGGCGTCGCCAATCCCTCCTCCACCGTATCCCTCGTCGGCGTCGCAGGCCCGCTCCTCAACGCCGGATGCACCAGCTGCACCTCCTCCCACTCCCCCACCACAATTCCCGCAGTTCGACCACCAGTCGGACTTGTGCCCGCGCCAGCCACAGGGGTCGGCGGCCTCGCCGCCACGCACCCCTCATATGGCACCGTCTTCAGCTTGTCGCCTGAAAAGAAGCGCAAGGCGCTCGAGGGGCGTGAGCGAGTCGAAGGAGAACGAGAAGGGGAGTCGGGAGGGAGGCGTGAGCGAGTCGAAGCAGAACGAGAAGGGGAGTCGGGAGGGAGACGTGAACGAGTCGAAAGAGAACGAGAAGGGGAGTCGGGAGGGGGACGTGAGCGAGTCGAAAAAGAACGAGAAGGGGAGTCGGGAGGGGGGCCGTCGGGCGCCATCACATGGCGGGTTCGTGCCGTCGCGCGATTTCGTTTGGGATACTTGCTTGCTTGCTTGCTTGCTTATCTGAGGCTTCGCGGGCGGATGTTTGTTTGTGCGTATTTCGTAGGCGTCTGGGCTGACGGGAGAGCGAAGTATGCACTTTCTTTGCTGCCCAATTGCAGTCCTAACTCTCTCCTCTGCGCACCTCGCTTCAAAGAAGGGAAAAAGGGGTTCGTTTACATGCGATCGCTCTCCCCCTATCCTCTCTCGTCCGTCGCAGCTGGTTACCCGGAGAACAGACGGAAGTGGAGAATTTGTACACAGAGCGGCAGCGGCAGCGGCTCCATCGGGGAATTGTCATGGCGCCGGATGCGGACCTCACTTGTAGGACGCCAGGTCCGGAAAGGAACTAGTGCCGCCGCGGGAGGGAGGGAGCCGTTTGAAGTTTGAGCGGGCGCAGGGGAGTGGATAAGCCACGTGACATGGATGGATGGGAGGGAAGTGTGGCTGAAGAGGGGTTCAGCCTCAATATCAAGGGTATGTACATATGTATCATATTTAAGATTGTATTAAGATTGTATTAAGATTGAACCTGATGTTATGGGAGATATGGTAGCATTTATAATGTAATATGCTTTGTCTGCCATTGTTATGCATTTATGCATTCTATCTGCGGAAGCACCTAGAGGTAGTCAAGATATGGCATTCGCCAAGGTGTGGTGTTTAATGATGGCGACGCTCCTCATCCACGCGATCCTGCCTATACAACAACCATCCTAACATCCCAGCCTTCGTGGTTCGGGGCTATACTCCCCTGCCACCCCCCGCAGCTCGTCTTCCCAATGCCACATCACTGGCGATCTCTCTCACCTCTATGACAACCCATCCATCCCCACCAATTTCTTTACATCTCCCGCCCCTCCCCCTTTTCACACCGGCTCATCCGCCCAATCCTGCTCCCCAAACGTGCTCGTCGCCCTACTACTCGCATCCAACCTGGCCAAGAACTCCGGCGGCACAGTCGGGATGTACTTTCTCTCCCTCTCCCTATTCACGCCCCCAAACCCCGCCCCAAAGCTGACCAACATATCCGTGCTCGTCGGCAGCGAGAACGGCAGCATGAGCGCCGGGTCCAGCAGCAGGTGCTCCGGCGCGTCCTCCTCATCCTCCCACTGCTGCTCCTGCTGCGCCGGATCGGGCGTCGGCGGCACGCTGCTGGCCGTGCCTCTGATGGGGGTGGAGGGCGCGGAGGAATCGGGGCCGCGTGCGCGTGGCGATGCGGACGCGCGGCGCTGGCGCTCTTTGCGCGCGAGCGATTCGCGCTGCAGGTTGATGATGTATTTCATGGCGCTCTTGGGCAGGCCCTTCTCGCCGACTTCGGGACGGTAGTGCTTCACCGAGTGGATCAGTTGTTGGGGCGTCAGACGCGTTAGCTGCTGTAGTGTGCCGACGAGACCCTCGAAGTCGTCTTGGCCGAGCGAGGAGAAGCATTGCAGCCACTGGAGGAGTTGGATGACGGGCGCAAGATGTCTTCGTGCAGCGTCAACAGTTGTTTCGCCGGTTGCGTTCATGGACCCGTGCTCGTAATGATCTGGCTTCCTGTTGTTGGCGCGTGCCCAGTCTTCTAGAATTGAAATGTTCATCCGGATCTGCATTGCTTTCGTCCTTGCCAGATATCTTCGATTCGACATGATACGGTTGAATAGCTCGGCACCGATCCAGTAGAATAATTGTGCAAGGATCTGTGCACTGATGACCGAATGAATATCATAAAGATCAAGGACGAACAATGTGGATGAAAGCAAGGATGTGACATTCCTTGGTGCTGGCTTCGCGCGCGCCTTTGGCGATGGTGGCCGGAAGCGCTTTTCTGCGGGTTCTTCCTTGACCTGATTCTTCCTCTTGAACAGCTTCCATTCATCTTGGAAGGCTATATCCTCAAATCCAGGGATCGTCTCATGATCCAACATCGCAGAATCCAGGACTTTGTCTATCCTCCGTTCCGCATCTCTGATGATCAGAATGAAGATCTCGTTGATCAGCTCGGCGAGCTGCAACTGGAACTCTCCCGTAGATTCTGACAGGCCAAGATCCTTCTTTAGATAGTGAAGCAGGAGTGTTGCGTTCGAAATCCAAAATGCTAGAATCGTCATGTCCCATTGATGTGCCTCGACGACATCGTTGATTTTATCCATCGCAGTAATGAGGAGTTTGGCCAGAAGATCTGGGCTCGAATGATAATGCGCATACCGTGCGCTGAGGAAGATCATGTTCGCAGGCACCGGCTTCTGCGACGGAGATCTTTGGGGCGTCATATTCGTAATCACAATATCCAGTATCCGGTTGAGTTCGCTCTCCTGAAACACAAACATCTGGTCATGCAGGCATCTCGACCAGTCGAATTCTGCCATCTCCTCTTCTAATTCTTCTGGGGTCTGAGAGATATTAGCATCGCCATGAGCACCATGAAGAAGTCTCGCATACCTCTGGTTGATCATCCATCCCCACATTACCCAAGTCCACTTCTAGATCTCTCGCGCTCTCCATCATCATCCGCCGCCTCAACTCATTCTCCGCCATCTCCTCTTCGAATCTATCCTGCGAGAACCCCGGGTTATAAAAGTCGTCCGACACGCCAGCATTGCCAATATGGTATCCACTATCGTGCAGGTAGTCGGAGATCTCGCTGTCAGGGGCCACGAAATCGAAGGCCGTCCGCCCAGAAGACGACTTCATTTCGGGAGATGCGCCGTGGTCGAGCAGCGTCTTCGCAATGCCCTTGTGCCTGTTCGTCATCGCCCACATCAGAGCGCTCCACTGGTTGCGATCCTGCTTGTCGACGTTCGCGCCTGCGTCTAACAGCGCTGTCACGACTGGTTCATGGCCCTGCTTCAGTCAGTCCATACACAATACCATGAAGTCCCAGTCCAACGTACGAAGCAGCTCGCATATATCAACGGCGCCGTGCCCTCCTCATCAGGCGCATCGAGATCCACATACCCCCTGGCCTTCCCACTCAGTATCCTCTGTATGCGCTCCACATCTCCATTACTGGCGGCCATGTTAAGTGCCTTCTGTAGCTGGTCCTTCTTCTCGTCGTCGGTGAGCTTATCATCCGTCGCAATCGCATCCTCGTCCTCGGTGATCGATCCATCCCTGTGGGCCGCCTGCGCCGCCAGCATCTCCATGAGCCTACTATCGCTATCGCCCGCCCTCTGGCCCAGCTCGTCGAAATCCGGCTCCTGGAGCGACAGACTGCTAAACTGCAGCGGCTTCGCCAGCACCGGCGCCGTGAGGAACTGCGACTGACCTGTCATCCGGGGTATCAGTATCAGTACGGCGACGCTCTACACTCTACGATCTACGAGGGCACGGGGACGCACCTTGCCACGCATCATACATCTCCGTCTCGGGCGTGAAATCGGGCACCGCGCGCCGATCGTTCAGGCTTTTGGGCAGATCGTCCGGCAGGGCCTTGGGCAGCTTGCGCTCCTCTCTCTCCTCATCGCCGAGGCCGCCAATGTCCGCGCCGTCAGGGTCCTTGATGTTCATGGCTGGCTGGCTGGCGACGTGCGATAGGAGATAGGCGGCATGCGCGACTGTGAGATTGGTCGTGGAGCCCCGCGTTTAATGCCCTTGTCTGCAAGGCGGTTCTCGACAGAAGAAAGCAAGAGAATGGGAAGCTCGTGAGGCTGGAGGTACGAGAGACAGCCTTGTGGGAGCTCGATGGCGGGTGGAGTGGTCGTGAAGTGGTTGGTTTTTGGCACCGATGCGGTTCGCGTCATTGGTTATGTTGGAGACCCAAGCTTCTTGGCCCAAGCGAAGTGAATATGGCCCGGCCACGAAATACTTCTGGATAGAGAACTTCAATGTTAATATTTATATGTAGTTGAAAGAATTAAATATATATCACATATATGCTCATATTGACTGCTATTTCTATTCAGACAACTTGGCTAAACGATTTCTATAATTCTATTTTGTTTCGGACTGGGATCTGCTTTGGCCACCACACAATATTAATATTTCGTGGACACTTAATTTGTTTGGGTATCTCCTCATTATCACTTCTCGATTTCCCTCTTGCCAAACACTCTGATCCGCTTCACGCCTCCGTCAGGGATGATAATCAGCTTGACGTGAGTAAAGGCATCGTCCTGAACCAAGGAAGGAAACTCATGCTCCGCATCCGGTCCCGTCTTCGTAGGCTCGACCACATCAACCCAACCCTCAGAATCATTCGCAGGCTCTCCATCGTCCGTCCAACAGATCGCCTGGATCTGCACCTTCTGTGGATAATTTCCTCTGAAGTGCGCCGTGTCAACGACAAACTTCTGAATCTCACCCTTCGCCCCAAGCTTGATGATGGTCCAATCCACATGTCCCCTGCCTCGTGACCGCGACGTCTCCCACCCATCGCCCATATCCTTCCCCCTCCCTGGCAGCAGCAAGTTATCCTTCGTGCCGAAGTGCTGGTCGCTGCAGGAGATTGCAACACCGCCATTCTGCGCCGCGGCCAAGTCAAAGACGGCCTCGGGATCGTCGGGGAAGACCGGCACGGCGTGACCGAAAAGACGGAACCGCGCAATGCCGCCGTCGGGATACATGTTCAGACGGACGTGCGTGTAGGCCTTCTTCGTCGGCTCTGCGAGCCTCCAGCCAAAGCGAGCCGAGGGCCCGCACTCCTCGATGCCGAGGATAGGCTCCCAGCCGCCGCGGCCGCCTCCCCATGAAACGACGTCGTCGTCGTTCGAGCTGAAGGCGCCCTCGACCGAGATCGCTGGCGCGTGATTGCCGCTGAAGAAGGCGGTGTCGACCTCGATTCCTTCGACGACGCCGGACGCGACACCGAGACGGATGACGACGTAGTCGAACGGCGCCGGGTTGTGACGACGGGTCTCCCATCCGTCATACCAGGCGCCGGAGAAGACCATCTTGCCCTTGTCCTGCTTGGGGGGCTTGGGGTTCAGGAGGTTTGCCGCATCGGCGAACCATTCATCGGAGCATGCGAGCACGCGGCCGCCGAGGGTCTGTGAGATGAGGTCTGCATTGCGAGTTAGCTATGCTGATTCCAGGAAGAGTGTGATAAAATAAACAATTCGATGATGAACACGACTCCATCAGAAAGTCGTTTAATACTATCTCGGTCTGACCCAGCACATATTCGCCAGCGAATTAGATGTGGATTTCTTTTTTCGTATACGGTGTTGTCTTCATGTAGACAACAAGTATCATCTCCATCTCCATCCCCATCCCCATGCGCCCTCGACCCCGCCAAAAGAAAAGAAATGAGGGGCAAACGTACCAATGCCGCCCGATCTAAATGTCTCGTCGATCTTGTCAGCCTCCACCGAGGTCGCCGCCACCTTCTCCACGGTATATTCATGTTCGCTGGCCATTCTGATGCTCGGTATGTCTTTATTTCCTTATATCTTTATATGATCTTGTTGAAGTTCGAGGATGAGAGTCGTGCCTGCGCTCTTATAACTCTTATAACGGAAGCGCAACAGGCCTCGGCCACCTCCGCTATCTCGAATGCCCCGCAATGGCCATGACGAATCCCCACCACAATCGCTGGCTGGCGCTGGCAATTGCTCGATGGAATCGAGTAAAACATCGACATTTATGAGATTTCAGCCTGTTAGAGTGTTAGAGCACCGTACATACCGGATAAACAATAATCATGCAAGGGCCGTAGACGGTAAGTCGTATTATCATAGCCTATCAATGATCTCGCAGAGCAGCCAGAATTCAGGAAGCAAATAGTAAATAAAATTATAAAAATAGCAAATAAAAATAGAAATAGAAATAGAAATTTCGAAAGCCTAGCCTATATCACCGTAAATAATACCTAAATACATATATATATATGTCTATTCTCTAATTATTAGAAGCACTAGAAGTTTATCTTATAATAATAATATAGCACAGCACAGCAGCACTAGCACAGTATCACTATCACACCAGACCTCCGTTCCAACTTCCATCTTCCCATTGGCGAATCCAACCTCCCCGACCAAAAAGCGTCATCGCAACCAGAAATGCCATCATATGGGGGAGATTTGCCTTCAAAACCTCAATTCTAACAGCTAGAGCTCATCTCCATCTCTCTCTCATCTCTAGATTTCTGATGCCATCCAACCTCCCAATTGCCAATTGCTGAAACACCTCGATCTCCATCTCATCGCCAGTAAATCCACAGATAGCTTGCAAGATCTCTGAACATTCTCTGAATACATCGACAAACATGTCCTCATCCATAACCAGCGCCCCCGAGGTCCACCCCGAAGAGGTCGAGCGTCAAAACCTCGGACTGGGCGAAGACGAGCCCCTCCTCGGTCGCATCGGCGACGCCAGCCAGCGCGAAGGGAAGCCTTTATACCGCAACCTCTTCCTCGGTGCGAACACCCCAACCCATCACCCACCATCCACCCCTCTAACCCCCCCCGCAGGCACCGCCATCCTCGCGCAACTCGGCCTCCTCCTCCTCATCACCCTAATCTGGCTCTCCATCTTCCTGCACCCCCTCTCGCTCTTCTCGCTGCACCCGCTCTTCAACTCGACCGCGGTCCTCCTCGCCGTCGAATCCCTCCTCATCCTGCAGCCGACGCACACGGCGTCCCAGAAGCGGCGCGGCACCCTCTCCCACGCCTCGCTGCACCTGCTCGCCCTCGCCCTCTTCCTCGCCGCCTTCGTCGTCATCGAGTACAACAAGTCCGCGCACCGCGCGCCGCACTTCACCTCCGCGCACGGCCGTCTGGGGCTGGCTACCTACGTCGTCCTGGCCCTGCAGGCGCTCGTGGGATTCACGCAGTACTTCACGCCCGGCCTGTACGGCGGCGTCGAGGCGGCGAAGAAGGTGTATAAGTGGCACAGGGCGAGCGGGTATGTGGTCCTGCTGCTGTTGCTGGCGACGGTGGCGGCGGCCACGCAGACGGATACCGGGAGGGATTTTCTCGAGTTGAGGCTTTGGGCTGTGTTGGGCGCGGCGGGGCTGGTGCTGGTGGGGGTAGTGCCCAGGGTGAGGAAGGGGAAGTTTGGGTTTGGGGGCGAGAAGCCGACGGGTGACGATTTGAATGGTGATGATTTGGGACAGTAGGGGATGGTGTGGAGCGGAGGATAGTGCGAGGGTAGAAGATGGGGTGGGAGAGATGGATGGGATTATGATCATAGAGCGTTTCTTATTTACCATGGCATTGAGTATTTAGGCTCCCTGACTGCAGGCAGTTAGGGACACGAGAGACGGATGCAATAATGAATCACCCCAAAGATATCAGATTTAACGTATGAGCAGAAGCTATCGGCGTATATATGTGATCTCCACACGCCATATATTGTACATTTCACCATATAGACAGACAATCCTCTTCCTCCGTGGGCGTATAATACGCAACCCCACTGCCACCCACACAACCTCTCCCCTCCCTCCTGCACCACCTAGGACACCGGCGGCAATTTCGCCTCGATCCTCTTAACCCCTCCCATCCACGGCCACAAACACTCCGGAATCTTGACACTCCCCGTCTCCTCGTCCCACCCACTCTCCAGCACCGCCGCCAACACCCTCGGCACCGCCATCCCCGTCCCATTCACCGTATGCACCCAGTCCTTCCCCTTCCCCGTCCGCACCTTGACCTTCGTCCCCAGCCTCCTCGCCTGGTAGTCCGTGCACACGCTCGCGCTCGTCACCTCGCCATACCCATCATCCCGCGGCCTGCGACTTGGGAAGAACGCCTCGATATCCTTCTTCCTGTACGCGCTCGCCCCCAGATCCGTCGCCGGCATCTCGAGGATCCGGCAGTGCAGGCCCAGCGATCCCAGGATGTGCGTCTGGATGCTCAGGATCTCGTCGAAGACGGCCGTCGATGCCTCGAGGTCCGGCAGGGTCCACGCGAACAGCTCCACCTTGGTGAACTCGTGCACCCGGTACAGGCCCTTGGTGTCGACGCCGCGCGCCCCCGCCTCGGCGCGGTAGCACCGCGACACCGCGATGTGCTTGCGCGGCAGCTCGGACTCCTCGAGCGTCGTGTTCGCGCACATCCCCGCGAGCGGGATCTCCGCCGTGCCGGCGAGACAGAGCTCCGGCCTGCCGCGCTCCCTGTCCGCGTCGCTCTGCGCGAGCGTGTAGATCTGCGTCTCGCCGTTGTTGTCGCGGGGCATGAAGCCGCAGGCGGCCGCGACGTGGGAGTAGACGACGCTGGGCGGGCTGACGAGGCGCCAGCCGTGCTTCATCGCCACAGAGATGGCGTACTGCACGAGCGCCTGCTCCAGCAGCGCCGCCTCGTTGAGCAGGTAGTACCAGCCCCACCCCGAGCTCGTCGCCGCGCTGGCGAAGTCGAGGAGCTTAAGCTCCGACCCGATATGCACGTGTGACCGCCACACCCGATCCGACTGGTCAGGCGCCGGCTCCGGATGCTCGTTGATATATCCCACGACCCGCGGCACCGTCCCCCTCGGCGTCTCCTCGCTCGTAAAATTCGGCAGCGCGAGGGCCAGACTCTCGATCTGGGCCATCAGCTCCGTCTCCTGCGCCTCGATCGCGGAGAGCTTGCTCTTCAGCTCCCGCGATCTCGTTATGATCTCCTGGCGCGACATGTTTTCATATCCGACAGCCGCGACGGCCTCGGCCTGGCCGCTAGCATTCGGGCTCGACAGCTGGCCTTGCAAGATGTTGTTGTGCTCGCGCATCGTGCGCGCTTGCCTCTGGTGCGTCTGCCATTGCTCGAAGAGGCTGTTGATGAGCGTGGGATAGCTGGATTGGGTTTTGTAGTTGCGCTCCAGTGCGTTCTGCACGTAGAGAGCGGTATTTTGCCGGATGTGCTTGATGTCGATGGCGGCTTTGGGGGCTATGGAGGGACGGGGAGCTTCTGCTCGGAGAACGTCGGCGCGGAGACGCGGCGAGGCATGGTAGGAGCGCCATTGTGAGCGGCAGAGGAGGCTGGTTTGTAGCCGGCACGAGACGCAGGAGTAGATGGGCCGGGGAGGAGGCATTGCGGATTTTTGGTGTTGACACCGAGCTGTCAGAGTTGTCGCGATGCGTGGATTCAGAATGCGGAGATGCAAAGTCAGACCACCATATATAGATCTTCAATTCACGTTGTTGCCATCAAAATTGGAGATTATCGAGAAGCAGAATCTTTCAATCAGGAGAGCAGAAATAAAGTTGCTATCAATATGACAGAGTTTGACAGGTACAATATAGCCAAAGCTGCAAAAATGAGGGTTAGCAACTGAGGTAACTGTTCGGCAGAATCGTTACGAGACATAAGGCGGTGAGCGGTTTCCGCTCCTCGGTGGAAGATCATCACAAGCAACTCTCTTCTATGATTAGAGAGACACTTTGCATTTATACGTGATGATTAGAAAGGGGAATAGAAGTAATATCAATTCAATTGCTCAATCTTATAGAACCCCTTTAACACCTTCGCTTGCAATAACAATAGAGAGTCATAAACCGCCCCATCGGCAAATTGATATCCATCCCATGATTCCCATCGCTCCTACAATCCATCATCCAAACCATACACCAAGCCCAGCAATACTCAATCAAAATTCCTAAGCAGCTTATTCATACCTCACCAATCCCCTATTTTCCTCGTCATCATCATAACCACCTTCCGTTTCACTGTATTCCGTCCCCTCATCAATACTACCACTGACATTCGTCCCAGTCATCGTACTCATCGTTCCTCTACTCGTCCTTCTCAACGTTCCACTATCACTCACATCCCCATCGCTCTCCTCATCGCTCTCCTCATCGCTCTCCTTGAACGCCAAGTTCTCCTTATTCAGCTCTCCATAGCCTCGGCGCGGCAGACTTCCTCCCCAGCTCGTCTTCCTCAAAGCACCGCTACCACTTGAATCCTTGACGCTATGACTGCGTTTGAATCCTCCATTGGGGACATTATTCGTGATCTGGTTGAGCGAGAAGTTGCGTCTTGAAGCTCCCGCCGGATTTGCGATTGGGTGAGGAATGATAGCTCTCGGTGGAGCGTTCATGGCCATATCCATGGCACTCTGCGTTGTGTAGCCAGTGCGCGATCTCGAAGTGGCGGTGCTCATTGTTGCGCCAGTTGCGGACGTCGCATGGCTAGGAACACGCTTGAGGTTCATCGCATCGCGGCCCTTGGACCTTCCAATTAAAAAGGCGCGGGAATGATCAATGACGCCTTCGAGAATGCGGCGCTCTAAACCTTCTGCTCGGGCCTCCATGTTCTGCAGTTCTTCGCGGCGGATACCGAGGGCTGTTTCGAGACTTGACACATCCGCGGATAACCGCATCTTCTGATGCGTAAGTTCCTCCTGCTCGGCTCTCAATGCAGCCACGGAATCTTTCAGGCGCTGTTCTTCGGCTCGTTGGCTAGCAACATCAGCTTCAACACGCTCTTTCTCTGAGAGGCGTCTCTCTAGCACGATCGCTGCCTCTTCGGCCTCCTTGACCTTATCCTCGTGGTCATTGGCGATACGCTGTGTTTGTATAGACACAAATTCGGAAACCTCGGCGGCCGTTTGCATCACCTTCCGATGGATCTCGTCGAGCATATCGAGCTGGGCGAAAGATTTGCCAGCAGCATGCATGTGATCAACCAGTTTGTTCAACTTTTCATGAACCGGAGCGTCATCATACTTATCCACTGGAACATTCTGCAGTAGGCCTTGCACTGAAGACAGCGAAGCGGCATCCCGCTCCTTAATCGTCTCCTGAATAGTGTCTGTTGAGGTCTTTGAATGCTCATAGTGCTGACCAACAATCAAGAGGACATCTTTGATGGACTCAAGGATCTTCGGCTGGTAGTCTGAGAAATTGCTTTGGACATCCTCGACAGCGCAGAGTGTCTTCAAAACCTGCTCACGAGTGAGCTGGTTCTCTGTCTTGACCTCAGAGTGTGTTTCTTCGAGTTTCGTATAAGTATCTTCAACCCGATTGAACACGGTTTTGGAGGCCTCATCCATCTTGTCCACCGAGTCGGTCAATGTTGAGCCAAGTGTATCAATAAGGAGCTTGAGCTCCTCTGCCAGTGTCTTGGTGGCTAGCAAAGCAGCATCCGTCTCAGCGCTCCGCTCCTCTCCCGCCTTCGCTTTGGCATCTGCCGCTAATTGGGCGTCGTCGTATTTGATCATGAGCTCTTCAAATTTATCATCGAGCTTCTCCCAAGTCTTGGCGAACTTTTCATCAGCTTCGAGCTTTACGCCTACAACACCAGCGTTGGATCTCTCGAATTCTGATTTCATCGTCTCCAACAGGTCCTTCACATCTTCCGTGATGTTTGAATTCGAGCTGATTACAGGACCGAGACCATCTAAGAGCTTGCCGATAGCATCAACGCCTGATGCGCCTTCGTCCACTTTCTCCTTGATAGAGTCCCTGAATTCCTCGAGGAGCGTCTTCACTTCGCTGACTCTCTCTCCAACACCGACAATTTCCGCTTGGCGATCCTCAAAAGAAATGGCATTCGCATCTTTCAATCCTTTGACAATGTCGCCCAGATTAGTGAGGTCCTCCTTGCTTGCAAGACTGGCAAAGTCAGTGGTAAGCATTTTATCAATTTGCTCCTTCACACCAAGAATGATGACGCCAATGTTTCCATCATTTTCAGTAACGTCCTTGACATCCTGGAGCATAACCATAACGTCCTTAACTAGAGACTCAACGATGTTGACGTCTTCTCGCTTAGCAGTTTCGGGAATATGAGACAGGATTTCGTTGATAGAATCGCGAGTCTCACGAATGATTTCCTCGACGGCATCCAGATGATCCTTCTTGACCGCTTGCTCCGGATCCAAGTCATCTATCTTTGCCTTGGTATTTCGGAGAAGAGTCTCGATAGCCTCAAAATCCTCCCGACGGACAGTCTCTTCATCGTCAGGGTGATGTCCACGGGACATTTCAATGACTGACTCCTGCACGTTGCGCATTGTCTCCTCCATATGGACTATGTCCTCTCGTGACACAGATCCTGGTGGAGCCATTGGAGGAGGTGGGGGCATAGATTCGAGGGCTTCTACCTTAATGCGTAACTGAGTAATCAATACTTCGAGATTCTCAATATCGTTACGCTTGAGGCCATCAGTGACGATTACGGCGCCATTTGTGATTGCAGCTATATCCCTGTCCCCATGGTTGCTATGGTTATCATTTAAACCATCCTCGCGCAGACGGTCAATATCAGCTCTGAGACCTTCCATGCCTGACTTGAGGGTATCGAGGATCTCATAATTAACAGTCATGTCCATGGGCTTGCTGCCGATCCTCTCCACCTCACTCTTGAGATCATTCAACCCGTCGTGGAGTGCGTCCAGAATTTCTTCTGTTCCGGACAGGATACTCTCGCTGGAATCCCTGGGTCTTTCGATGTCTGCTCGAAGACCTTCGAGACCCTGTCTGAGAGTGGAAATAATTTCGTCTCTATCAACAGCAGATCCAACTGGAACAATTGAAGTGGCCATGGCGTCACGGAAGTTGTTCAGCTCATCCTTAATAGATTCGATGGAGATTTCTGAGCCTTGAGACATCAGATGTCCAATTTCGGCGCGTAGGTCCTCGAAGCCATCCCTCATACAGTCCAAGATTTCGTCCTTTCCAGTAACATCAGCAGCACGATCCACATAGGTTTCGATGTCAATTCGCAGTTTGTCCAAACCATCCTTGGTTGCATCCAGGACCTGCTCAGTGTCGCGGCCATGAGCAGCAACATTCTGTTTGGCTTCATCCGAGACAGCTCTGAACTCTTCACGCATAGCTTCAAGGACTTCATGCAAGCGTTCCAGAACTTGCTCCCCATAACCATTCACAGCAGCCGGCATATCCTCCAGTCCAGCTTTAAGAGCATCGAAAACATCATCCTTGGTTATGGAGCCTCCGATGTCGCGGCTTAATTCATTGCCCTGCAAAGTCCGAACGGGAAATTCAAACGTGTTTAAGCCTTCCCTGACTGCATCAAGCATGTCTTCTCTGGTGATTTCAACATCACGATGTTCTGGCGCAGGAGCAGATGGAAATTCAAACGTGCTTAAGCCTTCCCTGACTGCATCAAGCATGTCTTCTCTGGTGATTTCAACATCGCGAGATTCTGGCGCAGGAGCAGATGGAAATTCAAACTCTTCTAGGCATTCTCTCACCGCGTCCAAAATCTCATCCCGTGAAAGGCTGGCCTCTGTCTCAACTCGGGGCGGTGAGAAATGCTTCAGACCTTCGACAACAGCGACAAAGACTTCTTCCCTTGTTGCACCAACGACGTCTCGGTTGAGGTCTTGCGGCATATACTCCTGAATTCCTTCTTTGAGGCACGAGAGCATCTCTTCACGCTCCAATCCGAAGTGTTGCAATTCGATGTCTGGTTTGTAGTTTTCCCAGGCTTCCCTGACGGCATCAATGACGTCCTCTTTGGCCAATCCGGGAGTTTGTATATCGGCCAGAGCATTCTTGACAGCATCGTATACCTCTTGGCCATCGATGTTATTGCGGGATGCAATGGAGGAGGCGGATTGGCGACGAGCTTCGCGCATTACTCGATCCAAATGTTGCTTAAGATCCTGAAGGCCATCGTCTATAATGCGAGCCACTTGTTCACTCTCGGCTGCTGCATCCTTGGCCGAAGTCGAAGCATTAGTTGCAGCCGCTTGCTCTAATTTCCTGCCAATTTCTCGACCCATCCCTAAAACTTCACCGCGGAGCTCCCGTACGAGGGCCTTCACCTCAGCAGTGAGTCCTCCACCTTGCGCTACGCTGTCCTTGATGTTTTTGATGATCTTTAAGACGTCTTCGTTTACAATATCGGCTGCACGGGTCTTTCCATTCTCCTTATTTGCGTCAGTATTAAGAAGATTCTCGACACGGCTGACCATTGGTCCTGAGCGGCGTCTATCATAGTTTTCCAGCTCAAGTTTTGGTGGTTCCTCGAAACTGAAATTGCGTGGTCTGTTGCAATTGTTTCCACCACTGTTGTTTACAACTAATGCCCGGCTTCCAGAGTTCTCTTTGGCAAACTTGAGAACTTCTTCCATCCTTTTCGCTGTCTCCATACCATCACGAGCGAGGCGGTTCGCAACCTCAGCCAATCGTGACACGAGCAATTCTTGTCCTTCTTTCGTACCCATTTCGCGCAAGACTTTCTCCAGTAGCGCAATGGTTGCTGCACTTTCTGGATTGTAACAAGAACTGGGTGTTCCAGCCAGTCCACGGTCGAGGGATGCTGAAAATGACGTAGGACTTGGGATGCGTGGCAGAGATATGGTCTTCATACTCCTGGAAAGAGGCGTATGAGGCTTGTCATCCAGCATATAAGTCTCACTCGGTCGAAGAGTGTAGGGTGACTGGGATTGTGGTTTCGACAGATTGCTTGTAAGATCCCGAAGGCTCTTCCTGATATCCTCGTCTCGTGCATTCGTTGCTTCCTTGAGGCTGACCAGATCCGTGGCGTTATCCTTACTCCGACGATTCAACTGCGCCATCTCTCGTTGTAAGCTTGTCGCAATGCTTGTAAGGCTGAGAATCTGGTTCGATATTGCATCGAAAGTCTGAGGGATGCGAACCATTGCAGAGGAGCTATTGGTCACATTTGCCAGCGGGCTATCACTTTCCTTGCTTTCTCGGTTCTCCCTGCTTTCCCTGCTTTCCCTATCCCTGCTATCCCTACTGGACATAGATTGCAGAGCTAGCATCGTAGCTGACTGTGGAGGAGTGTTCTCGCCAAGAATGCTCTGCGGTGGTCTCCGCAAAGATGGCCGCACGTTAAGAGTATCTCGTGATAGAGGAGCTGATGTGGGCGTAACTGAACGGTTTATCTCTTTTTCCGGTGATTTCGCCATCCATGCAGATTCCTCTTCTTTCTTCTTGTCTTGTGGCGTAGAGCGTTGAGGTGTCCTCTCGGGTGACTTCGTTGGTGACAGTCCTCCTTCTATGAAGCTGCTCAAGTCTCTTACATGGCCAGTCTGTAGGGACTGCATGCGCTTATGGGCGGCGCCCCTAATGAGCGATCTCTCCGGCGAGGCGTCGATCCGCTTCGCAGTGCTGTTTGCGACAAGGGCGTTCTCTCGAGCTCTCTCTGTCAGAGCTGCATGGGCCGACTGGATGGCGGCAGATGCGTTCGGCCGTGAGGAAACACTTGGTGATGATGGGTTCAATGGAAGTGGGGGAGGTGCACGGTCTGGGTCAGAACTGTCCCACCTATTGTATGCCATCAGCGATGTTTTGGAAGATATATGTATATGCACGAGTAGTTCTCTTACATAGGGATAACAGCCTTGCCATAATCAACTGATCCGGAATGCTGGTGTCTCAGTAGTCGTCTCTCGCTATCCCGCGAATTCTCTCTATCGACGGACGGCATCGTTGCTATCGCAAGGCCAGGAATCTGCGCGGGAATGTTGACATCCGACAGCGGCATCAAAGCCCCTTCAAGGTTTCTGATTCTTCTTATATATTTGAGGCTTTCGGACGAAACTGAGACTGTAGTGTATATAAGTATGAAGTATAGGGTAGGACGAGTTTGATATAATAATGGCCGGAGTTGTGAGCCGCGTATACTCCGTAGTCGATACCACCGCGTTTCGGTCGTCACTGACGTGGTTGACTTGCCATCTGCACCTTTGTTTACTATCAGCTCGTTACTCCGCAACCAGAATCTGCCCGAGTACTTATCGGGATAGCGCGTTTTTGGGCAGCGCTAGTCTCTTAGCGCGCCAAGTATTTGTTTCTTCCACAATCGTAGGGTTTGTGAGCCCTTGCGGCTCTTTTCGCGCGCAAGCGAACAAGCGAATCTTCGAAATTGGGTGGACTGTGGACATTTTGACGAGGAGTGTACGAATCGACAACCAACTCAACGCCAAACGAAAGTCGACATGAAGTGTGAGTAGCTGTACTGATATTGTCACGGATACTGCGGAATCGATCGCTGATCTTGTTTTGAATAGTCCTCAAGGTTGGCCGCGTTGCCATCATCACCCGGGGCAGATATGCCGGAAAGAAGGTGAGACGAACCGTTCCCGTTCTTGCAAATTCGACGATGCGACACAATATACGTCGATCGGTTCTCGAAAGAGAAATACGAAGGGGCCGTCGAGATGAGTCGATGGACCTGAACGACGGAAGAGGCTGGAGAGAAGCAAGTGGCTAATACAGATCCATTAGGTTGTGATCATCCAACCACAAGATGCTGGCAACAAGTCGCACCCATATCCTCACGCCCTGGTCGCTGGTATCGAGCGTTACCCATCCCAGATCACCCGCCGCATGTCCAAGGCCCGCCAGGCCAAGCGCTCCAAGGTCAAGCCTTTCATCAAGGTCATCAACTACAACCACTTGATGCCAACACGCTACACACTCGAGTTGGAGGGACTGAAGGGTGTTGTTACCGCCGATACCTTCAAGGAGGTTTCCCAGCGTGAGGATGCCAAGAAGACTGTCAAGAAGGCATTGGAGGAGCGTTATACCTCGGGCAAGAACAGATGGTTCTTCACTCCTCTTAGTGAGTGCCAATTGAGACGCTTCCAGGAGTGGATGCGAGAAGGAGAAGCAGGTGCTAACATAATTCCAGGATTTTGAACGGTTTCTTGTCAATTGGGGTTCGGCATGGGGTTCGCATAGCATTTCTGTCCAGAATACGGGCTAAGGATTGTTGCATTTAGCAAATGAAAATGCTCATGAACCTTCGATGTCAGATTCGAGTCCAACATGCTATGTGAAATTCGGGCATTGCATACGAGACCTAGCTCTATCGATTCGTTGAACGGCCAAGATCAGTCACGAATTTCAACGGTGTCAGCCTTCCAGTTTTCAGAGTTTTGAATCAGTTATGTGAAGCAGTGTTCCGACGAATATGAATTGATCCACTAGCCAGTGAATGCGATATTATTGATGTACTGATATGAGTGTAGCAACGAGTTTCCCGGATACGATTGTCGATTGCGAACTGTCGATTTTTACTATGACGACGACTGCATGACTTTATGATCTCGAAAAGCCAGCTGAGCAGTATAACGACTGAAAATTGAATCATCATCGAAAAGTCTTCCGACTGTCTGTTCTTGTGGATGTTCATAGAGTTGCTGAACGAACTGCAGCTATTGATAAAAGGCATGCATACCAATTGTAGACCTCTGCAACATCTCATGATCCAAAAAAGCAATTGCCACGTTTCCCTTCTGTGGACGTGGTGCTCTAGTAAGCTAAAGTACTATGGCCATTGTGGCACTGTAATACCTTTCTTATTATTTTTTACGTCTTTTGAATATCTTCCCGCCCCATGAGCATCTGTCAATGTTCCTGCTCTGGAATATCTTGTCTTTTTGCCAACACATTTGTTTTGATTATGATATCGAGTATTCCGCGAAATTTCCATTGTGGAGCACGTCTGGTGAGTACTTTAAATGCAACTTTACAAGTTTGCCATCATTGCCTACACTTTCATAGCTCCGGAGCATCAGTATTCTTCCGACTCCAGCGTCATCCTAGCACCGTTACATCCAGTATCGCGGTAATAAGCAGCGACGGAGATATACTGAAGCTGGACTTGTGGCCTCGTTTCACTCGTAAGTATCGCCTCTCAATAATATATCTTCTACCACCTAGGAAATAGCATATGTGACAACCTCACGCAGCCTCCGCATCAGTCAAAACTCCCGTCCCTTTCCAAATCCTCCCTCAGCGCACTCAGGCATGGCATTGTTGTTCTCCCATGCAGTGACTACTCTAACTGGTCATTCAGCCTTACAGAACATTGCGTCTACACGAACGGCCTCTCCACCGGCCTGCAGGCAGCCGAGGCCATTGCAGATAGCCACCTGGCACCGAGACCGACCGTACATTCAGAGTATTGTGATTCAATGTCGGCGCCAAACCGACTCTCAAACGGACTAAATCCGGCTCTTGGCGCAAGGAAGACTTGGCTATGTCCGGACTGCTCGCAGATCTGCATGCTCATGAGCTTTCGATGCATGGGACTGACTTCCACGACCAGGACGTGAGGGATTGGGAATCGGCGAATCCGATCACAGAGTCTGGGGGAGCATTGGCTTGGACGTCATGGCCATTTGCGACATAATCGTGCCTGAAAAAAAAAATTAACTCTAAAATTTGCATTATCAGCCTAAGAACCTTTCTTGTCTGAGTAGGAAAGGTGACCTCGGGGATCGATGCCCAGTGATTAGACAGAAGCGGAGAAGCAGAGGGGCAAAAGGGATAAAAAATAAGGTCAAAAACATACAACAGACAGCAGGTATTCTCTAGTAGTCGCCCACCTAGCTACTAATCTACCCATCTGGAGCATTCACCTAGCAGATACTTAGATCGGTGCCATCCAGCCTAGCGGGTGAGGGACGCCGCCCTCACGATATTGCTTCCTTGCTAAGGAGTTCGCCTCAATTCTGAGATGGCGACCACCTCGACCTCTAGGAGGCGAGTCTCACCTATCGAGGCGCGTTGCATCGCGACATTGGATACGCGATAGCTGAGCAGGACGAGCAAGGTGAGCCATGAAAAGGGTATATAGGGTAGACTGGCACTTTCATGTTTTCCACGTCTGCCATCTACAACGTCGTCTATTCTCTTTCCAAGACGCGCTATATGCGACAATAGGACGGAAGGCCCTTACATAAGAAGATCGAATTGCTCTGGCACAGAAGGGAGGCTATTCTGCGCAGAGCACATCTGATAAGTTATAGGTAAGAATAGTGCTATTATTAGTACTTAGCCTAATAGTAAAAAATTAACATCTACACTTGAAAGCATTATAAATGTAATATTATACTTTTGATTACTAATTAGTAGCATTAGTAGCTATATTTTTAACTAGCAACAAATTTAGAACAATAGCGAAGGCATATAAGACTATTAAAGTTTAATTAAATTATGCTATAATGCTAAGTTATAATAAGTATATAAGAGTAATAATACTTACTATATCATTATTTATAAAAATGTAGACTATGAATTATGTATTTAAGCATCTCTTTGTAACAAGGAGGATAATTAAGTTGTCATTACTATAATAATACCACATTCTTATAGTCTAGCTATGCATTATAAGAACTAGAATATAAAGTATTATATAACTAAATTATCTAGTAACCCTTATCAAATAAGAGTGCTCTAAATAAGAGTGCTCTAGAGCCTTAAGTGTAACGAGTAGGGAATAGCGTGTTTAAAAACACCAGACACAGTTTATGGCCACAAATCATGCAAAAGAGAGCAAAGAGCGGGAGAGGAGTCATTATCTGTCCTATTGCTGATGCTAAAAGAGGCGAGAGTGCATCATGCATGTAAGTGAAACGATAAAGAACATATCTATATTTGAAGTTTTAGATCCACAGGGATATCTTATCTGATTCAGTACCACTGGACCGTGGTAAGAACGGGAGGGAGGCCTTCCAGGGTAGAGTAGTTAGTAGTTCTGCATCTTGGGAGTTGGATTCGGAGCAAAGCAAGCAGGAGGCGTTTGGTTTTCCGTTTCCTAATTGTCGGGGGAGTCAGAGGATCGAACCGGCTTGCAGGGCCTCGGTACTTAGGGTGATGGGTCGATGTATCACTTCTCAGATATCAATTTGTAGGGGTGCAGATCCATCGCGAAAGGCCTCTTCTCCGAGAGAGCATATGATCTTAGGTTTGAATGTTTAAACCTCGGTGTTTCGAATTCTGTAGAGTTGAGTTGTACATAAATTCGAGTGTCATCGAAACCATCCTCGGAATAATGATGGGCTGATAGATAGCTTTTTGCAAAGTTGGCGATGATCGCTGTGAATATGAGGTGAACAAAATGGTTTCTCCACACGGAAATCAAAACCGTGTGGCTGGCAAACTTCCATTATTGTGTCGTCAAATCAAAAGCGAACATAGCGTCGTCGCGGCAAGGCCCGGATACCCGCACTTTTGTCTCAACGACGCGACATCAGTAACGCGAATATTTCATAATATATCATTTTTTCCCCCAGACCGCAAAGTTTTGAAATTCTGGCTGCTTCTTCGGCTGATATCCCTCCTCCCCGGCGGCTGGATTTAGGATGATCCAGAGACCAAGGTTCGGGCCTCGTTTCGTCAGGTTTCGCCTGGGAGATACCCCATTGTCGATCGAAATGGAAGAATCTGGGTCGACGAAGTCGCAGTTACCAGAACCATGGGTGATCGTGATCGTGATCGTCGCTATTTGAGGTGATTATGCGGTGCTCATGAACGACTCTGTCAATTCTGGATTCTTAGTGACGAGTAGTTGCGGTCGAAACCCAATTGTCGTGCATCAGCGAGCCCGCACCTGGAGGCAAGGGAGTAGATGTCCTTGGACGCGACACAACTGACAGATGCTCATTCGATTAATTATCACATTTGCTTGTAGGGAAAAGAAAGACATGTACGGGACAGGCAAATAATCTCATTTCACTCCCGACGTTGACAGCGGCAATGCCCATAAGAACCCGCTGTCTGGTCGTGATGCTGAGCTCTGGTTCGTTTCTCCAACGGATAGAATGGCGTCTCTGTCTCTCGGTCTCTCTGTCTTTACCTTTCCCTGCCATCGAACGGCTTACACAGTAGGTTGGCTATGCCGATCCTCCTCACGAAAAGCCATGAGCCGCACACACACGTCTCATGCTGTACATCCAGGCTCCAGACCTCACCAATCGTGGATCTTCCACAGAGGCAGAGGGGAGTTGGATCGACGGAGTTGTATCCATAGGGCTGTGAGCTGTCCAGATTCGAGAGAAGAGTACAGATCGATGTCCCCTGCCGTGTCATTTTCTCCTCTTGAAGCATCGTGAGGCAAGGCAAGACAAGGCAAGACAAGGCAAGTACGTACATGTCAGAGCTTTCAGCTTGACTTGATTTCTTGCCTTCCTTCTGTATTCCAGCCCTATGTCTTCTCCTCATCTCTACCCGTTCCCAAATGTTCTGCGTTCTGCATCCAGTTAGCTACATTTCCGCTCATCAGTTCTGAAGTAGAGTGGAGTGGATGTTCACATACGAAAGGAAGGATAGCGCCATGCGCCGTGTTTACGCCGCAACGACAGACAAAGTGAGCGTATAACTGCTGTCCATTGTCCACAGTTCGACATAAAGACCTCAACTTCCATTACACACAGAGTTTGAATTTGTTTCGTTGAAATTATATTCCTCTTGGTTAAATAGAAGTTCACTCGTTAGCAAGCGCGTCCTTCACGCTACACGCTACACGCTGCACGCGACACGACGACGAGTCGTCGATATCTGATAGAGCTGCCTCGCAGCCTCGGTCGTGCCTCCCTCTCGCTTTGTGTCCGTATATGACTCGGCAGACCATCCGAAGTCAACGATAATCCTTTTTCAATCCCTTTTCAATCCCTTTTCAATCCCCTTTCAATCCCCTTTCAACTACGGCCTTTTTTTGATCGACACCACCTCGAATAACCGTCCAATCTCCTTATATATCCCTCAGGTCTCATTGGATGGAAATATAATCTCCTTTCAGCTTTCAGAAACAACTTCAACATCAACGTCACTCGAAATCCACAACTGAAGCTGGCCACGGGAAACTACCGTTGTCGATCTTGTCAAAAATCAACAGATTTCTCTCTTCCTCACCTCGCTCTATCCGTGGACTCTGTCTCTCAGGCCGATCAAAGCGTGTTTTATGTCTTCTAGCGACAGGCATAAGGTATCCATCTCACTAAGGATTGAGTTAGGCTTCGATTTGACACGACAATAGCAACATGGATATGGACTTCGAGGTTAGATCGCCATCAAGGACCGTTCAGAACGTGAAGAACATGTCCAGTCACTCTACCATGACCTCCAAGGAAAGAAATACTCCTCCCAATATCATCAAGAGAATCTTCAGCCGGGGGATCAAGCTACATAAAGGTGGCGATGCTCCGGAAGAATTCGCCGAAGAGATTTTGAAGAAGGGAGAGGACCCAGAAAAAGACCACAACTTTTGGTATCAGTCAAGTCCATGTGTGTGTCCGTTGGAGGGCGACCGGAACTTGAAGTCGAGGTTCGATTTTAACCTGCCAGAGAACGGAGAAACCCGATGCAAATCGCCAGAATCAGACGGATATCTACATAGCAATTATGGTGCTATGGGGGAGCATCACAAAGGCCAAGTCGAAGAGGTACAACGCCAGGAATTTGATCTGGGCTCATTGAAGACGCAATCACAGATTGTAGAGGCTGCCATTCCGTGCGGCCATCCTCTTTGTCGGAAAGAATGGGCGACGTATCTGCAAGATTATTGCGAGGTGAGCCATCGGATAGATCGCAATATGGTCGTAGAGCCATATCTAATATGCTGACCTCTTCAGGGTCGCTTTAACATCATGTCGCCTCCGAACCCCCCAATGATGCATCCAAACTTCACGTTTTTGCCTGCGATGCCTCCAAGCAATGAAATGGACAGGCTAACTTCGTTAAAGAAGTGCAATCCAGTATGGACGCCTTGGCAGGAATCTAGAGGCAAATCTCTGGTACAGACTGCCCAAGACGAGTTTGGCACCTCAGGAGCCTCTATCAGTCTGATCGACTCCAACCTTGAAATACTCAAAGTCGAGAAGGGCTACAATCGTCGATCCATTAAGCGACCAGAGAGCATTGCGGCTCACGTTCTCCTGAGCACCGAAGTGCTAGTTGTCCTAGATACTCAGAAGGTATGTGGTCTAGAATGAGTATGATGTTATGATTTGACTGTTGTAGGACTGGAGATTCGCTGGAAACCCGCTTGTTACCCGCGAGCCCAGAATCCGATTCTTCGCCGGAGCTCCTATGCTGTCTCCAAGTGGCGATGTTCTCGGGGTCTTCGCCATATTTGGGCGCGAACCTCGAGACACTTTCACTGTGACGCAAAGACGTGATTTGACCGATTACAGTGTGGCATCTTTCAATGACCTCACACCTGTTCATGACCTTTCTCAAACCCCGACCCGCCATACGTACCATAGAACATCCAAGGTTCCTTCTTTGGAAGTTGACGTTCAACTCCAAGCCATTCCTGACTTTGATAACCCTGAGATTGAAAGAGAGCTCGTCCGCGCAAGATTTCCATATTCGACAGATCTCGAGTTCAACTGGCAGCAGCAAACGACCTCTCCCTTGGATTTGAGAGTGGACACTGAGAATGTTGGCATATCAAGCTGGTCAGAATACACACCTCCATATTCTGACCAGGAAAGCTCGCCTGGACCTCACAACACTGGCTTTGGGAAGAATCACAAGCATTTGTTCATTGCAGTGGGCCAGAATGATTTTGGTGATAACAAAGAAGACACAAGCTCTGGGCCATCAATATTCAGGCAGTTTACTCCAAGACCATTTTCTGGTTCTGACTTAACATCGGTTGACGGCAATCCACATCCGAACACACCAGCAGAATGGGAATTCCGCAACGCTATGTTGTCATGCTCAAAAACGAGAGACATTATTGAACACATTGCATCGTTGGATAGTTCAGCTTTCCAATTTCAAGCACCTGGCACATCTATTTCAGACCTGGCCAAGCGTGCGCCATCTCCAGAAGCATGGTCTAAGGGCAATGCTTGTCATATGACAAATACCCAGAAAGAACTCCTTGCGATGCACCGTGCTGCTAATAGAAACCACGGTTCCGGCTCGACGCAGACACAAGATAGTTGCTTATCTCCCATTGTCAGCATCTCGACAGCAGACACAGTGACTACTCACACGTCTTTCTCCAGCCAAATGTCTGATCTTCAATTCGCCCAGACAGAAATCCGAGCCAAAGTGGACTTCGCTGCCAAATTCGCTGCGCATGCACTGAAGTTTGACAGAGTCTACGCAGTTGAGCTCACGCACACGAAATCATTCCCGACGAAGGATGAGCTGACAAATGACGGCATGAACGTGCGCATTCTTGGCTCTCACAACTGTCCTGAAGACACAAAGTTGGATATCGGCATTCACATGCACGTAATCCGCTGCAAAGGCGGCGCTATAAAATGGCAAGATGTGGATGCTCTCCCAGGCGCGCCGACCAAGGGCTTTCTGATGCGCCTGACATCTAACAGTCTGCAAGGACTCCCGAGAAGATACCACACCGAAGGAATTGTATATGGCGCCTTTCGCACAGCTCCACTGGAGGCTGGTGAGTCGGCGGAAATCACCGATGAAGAGCAGATCCGTCTTATTGAGACAGCAAAGGCGATGAAGAAAGTCCTGCTCAAGAAACTAGTCATGAGGGAGGATACCATCAGAGATGGCCAGGCATCAGCTCATGACAACACCGAACCAGTGGGATTTCCTGCCAACGAGGCGCACGCTGTTGATATCGATGGCCTTAGCTCTGAAGGTAAATCCTCTCTCGACTCGGCCTGGAAGGCTGTTGAGGAGGAGCTGGAATTTGCGTGGGATCGCGAGCAATGAATTAACGATCGTCTTTTTTCTCGGCTTCTGAAAACTCCTGCAACAAAAGTTATTATTTCCCCCTTGAATATGGTACCATTGGTGGCACATACACTCCTTTTTTGGCCTTTTCACCTGGACATATTCGTCGGCTGTACGCCCCGACTACGGTTTTTATGACAGATACCCCTGACGTTTTTTTGCACATCTTGCTCATTTTCAGGAGTTTCCTGATTACCTTTAGCATCGACTACTTGGGTATCAGATGACGTTGAATTCGAAATTATACCACTTCCGCAGTTGAGACGTGATGGCTTTCGCCTGGTTTCTAGTATCGAAGTGAGTTTTCGGACTCCTCGCTTGCAGTCGCCATCTGGATATCCAGACATCGATATTGGAACATGATTTTCTGGGCCTGAGATCATCTTGTATTGATCCTTTTGGTCTCGCTACAGGTGCGTTGTTGAAGGAGCACCGTATACGAGCGAGCGTGGAAGAAGTGGCGTCGCTCGCAATTGGTGTGCTTGGTGACGGAGGAAGTCGTACGTGAAGGAGGCGCTGCAGACACCAGAGGAGGTGGTGCATTTGGCCAACTCATGATTCGCGTCTTGCTGTTCAACTTTTGCCTCCAGGAGTTAATCATGGGAGGGGAAGGAAGGGGAGGGGAAGGGAAGGCGAAGGAGGGGACTACACGTCTGTACAATATAGCTCTAGTGAAGCTAGCTGCTCTACGAAATTAAATATAATTGTAAATGAAGCTGAAGACTGATGATGAGTGTTCTATGAGCGTGGCTTCCATAAATTCAGAACAATGGGGGTATGTTCGTTCAGCAGGAGACATACATATGTCCATGTCCATCTCCGCCTGCAGCGTGCATGTCACCGACCTACCTCAAACCTTTACACCGGTCTTCACCACAGCACAGCACAGCACGGCAGAGCACAACACAAAAAAGTGACGCCGGAATAATGTACAAAAAGAGCATTCGGTTTTAAGGTAGGGGGTTTCTATTTTACAGCTAATGCATTACTCCACCAACCACTAGCTTTTCCTGCACCGCACCGCACCGCACCACACCGCAACCCAACATCCACATCCACTCACCCACCCTCCAACGTAACGTTCCCCCCCGAACTACAAAAAGGAGATAGATACATTTGCGTAGTAGGTGTAGGCTAGAGATTCAACCAACGGTCTAACAAACATCAAGGGAAGGAGAACACGAAAACCTCATCTCATTTTCAAGGACACACTAACTTGTGAGCGCTCTATACGATGAAGGCCTTGGTGAAGGCGGTGATGACGTCCTTGAGGCGCGCCTCGAGGTCCTTGCTCAGTTGTCCCTCCTTGTCGATGGTCGCGAGCAGGTCTTGCTCGTTGCTCTTGAGGTGGGCGAGGAAGTCAGCCTCCCACTGCAGGATGCTGCCGACTGGGACGGCGTCGAGGTGGCCGTTAACACCGGCGAAGATGAGAGGAACCATCTCGTTGACGGCCATTGGGGAGTACTGCTTCTGCTTGAGGAGCTCGGTCAACTGCAGATGGAATAAATTAGCTGATGCATCATTCAATCGGGGTATTTGCCTCGGGTGCTACTTACACGCTCACCACGGTTAAGGGTCTGCTTGGTGGCGGCATCCAAATCGGAACCGAACTGGGCGAAGGCAGCGACCTCACGGTACTGGGCCAAGAAGAGCTTGAGCGAACCAGCGACTTGCTTCATGGCCTTGAGCTGGGCAGCGGATCCGACACGGGAGACGGAAAGACCGACGTTAATGGCTGGGCGGATACCCTTGTAGAAGAGCTCGGCCTCCAAGAAGATCTGTCCATCGGTAATGGAAATGACGTTGGTTGGAATGTAAGCGGACACATCACCACCCTGGGTCTCAATGATAGGGAGGGCAGTGAGGGAACCACCACCGTGCTTGTCGGACATCTTGGCAGCACGCTCGAGAAGACGAGAGTGGAGGTAGAAAACATCACCGGGGTAAGCCTCACGTCCGGGTGGACGACGGAGAAGGAGGGACATTTGACGGTAGGCGACGGCCTGCTTGGAGAGATCGTCGAAGATGATGAGGGCGTGCTTGCCGTTGTCACGGAACCACTCACCCATGGAGGTACCTGTGAAAGGAGCGAGGTACTGGAGAGGAGCGGCCTCGGAAGCGGTGGCAGCAACGATGATGGAGTACTTCATGGCGTCGTTCTCCTCAAGGGTCTTGACGAGCTGGGCAACAGTGGAACGCTTCTGTCCGACAGCGACGTAAACACAGTAGAGCTTCTTGGTCTCATCCTTTCCGTCGTTCCATCTCTTCTGGTTGAGCATGGCATCGAGGGCGACGGCGGTCTTTCCGGTTTGACGATCACCAATGATCAACTCACGCTGACCACGTCCGATAGGAACCATGGCATCGACGGACTTGAGACCGGTCTGGACGGGCTGGTTGACGGAGTGACGTGGGAGAATACCTGGGGCCTTGAGCTGGGCACGACGCTTCTCCTTGGTGTTGATTGGTCCCTTTCCATCAATTGGGTTTCCGAGAGCATCAACGACACGGCCGAGAAGCTCTGGTCCGACTGGAACATCGACCTATGTAATACATGAGTGCTTGGAAGGGGAAGATTGTCAGAGTGTTGCTTACAATCTCTCCGGTACGCTTGACGGTCTCACCCTCCTTGACGAGACGATCGGAACCGAAAAGCACAACACCGACCTGGCCGGCTTCCAAGTTCATGACCATACCCTTGACACCGGAGGCGAACCTTTGATGATGCTGTCAGCTTCGAGGTCTTACGTTATGATCCGACGAAGACGAAGTCGACTTACTCAACGAGCTCCTCAGCCTGGACATTGCTCATACCATGGACACGGGCGATACCATCACTGTTTTCCAACACACGTCAGCCAGATATTCCTTTTATGTAGCCTATTGCAGGTGTAGAACGCAGGCTCGACATCGAGCTGGGTGCTATGTCTGCTTTGTTGACGTACCCGACAGACAGGACACGGCCGGTCTCGGCAAGGCCAGACTCCTCCTGGACACCACGGATTCTCTGCTCGAGGATCGACGAGACCTCGGTCGGCGATGCCTTGGCCTCAGCATAGGTGCGGGCCTGGATGGCGGTTGCGTTGAAGGCAGCTGGTGCAGCAGCTCTTCCCTACAAGAGCGGACGCCAGTTAGCCGAAAGTCCGAAAAAACACAGACGAAGCTGTCTGAAGCTCGCCGAACAGCTCTCGACCATCGTCAATGCATCGCTCGGTGAGCTCAATTGGGCTCAGGGAGTACGTCTCGATGCATTAAGATGTGTCTCGAGCTCTGTTGGACCTCTGCTGGACCTCTGCTGGAGGAGGAGCCGTCTTGGTCGTGGACTTACTGCAGCGACTCTGCCGGAAGCAGAGATTGCGCCCACCGTCCGGGTGGACTGTCGGAGAGCGTTCCTGAACATTGTGACCGTCGTCTATGCTTCAAAGACACAAAAGAAGATCAATTGCTTCAGCAATTGAAGAGAGGAGATGGTGAAGAGAGGATGGCTTGGAGATTGGTCAATTCGGGTAGGAGGGAGTAGTAACAGGTCGTGAAGAACACAGAAGATCGATGCGAGAGAGCCCGAGCCAGCGTGGTCTTGGCAGCTCGCTTGCTGGCTCGTGACTGGCTCGCCTGCGGAGGAGCGAAATTCAGCGCAGAGGAGCGAGGAAGACCGGGAATCCGAGTCTCAACACACCAACCACAGCCGATTCGGGTGTCGTCACAGACAACGTACATATGTACTCGGGTAAATGTGTATATTCTTGTGTTATATAATTTATAGAATGCCTATTTTAATACTTTTTCTTTAATATTATATTATTATATATCTATATATTATATATATATATTTGCTTGCGAGGCCTACAATCATACATATCACCCCCCGGGAATAGAGTTTTCTAGTGCCTCGTCCCGGTTGACAGCGTACTCCATTCATCCTCGGACCACCCGGAAGTATCGAGGAAGGGAGGCATATGTCACGCGAAGCTCAAAATCAACATTTCTCTATTAACGGCCTATTTATATATGTACATATATATCTCTAGATATCTCTAATGTTTTCAAATGAGGCAATTTTTGAGTTCAGATCTTCAAAATTCTAAATTGAACATCTCAAGCCACCATCTCCTGTCCAGAGCACATGACTGGCATGAGACTAACCATGTAGCTGTGCATCCTCTCCTACGACGAAGCTCTTCATGGCTTACAACGTACTACTCAGCGGCATGAGCCTCTATCGGTGGCATTCTACAGCTATCTCTCTTCTACATCGGCTTCTATTTATGCCAACCGTCTGTTTCCATATCACGTGACTATCGTTGCCTCGGACTCCAAGAGGCGATTACTCTGCCATACACCGACCTTGGGTATCTTCTTTGAATCGACAGACGCCATGCTTCAACCCCACGGTCCTAATGTCCAGCTCGTCTGCTCCCCAGCTGCAGCGCGGAGACCAGCTGGGCCCATACTCTGCCTCTGCTTCGCTGGGGCCACTTCTTTCGCCATTGATGCACCAGCGAGACCATACTGTAGCCACTGCTCCTTCTCAACAACTGATACCAATGGCACCCTCAGTTGTGATATGAGACTGCCACCACTCCAAGCACCCATTGAGTCGACGGCTCTCAATGTTCCGTGAATGGAGGGCTGAGACGTCTTGTTTTTCTCCCTTCTCAATTGACTCTCGATAGGATCAGGCTCTTGGCCCTGGAACGCCGCCGGTTTAGCATGGACGTCAGCTTCAGAAAGAGCGTCTTCGCCGTCGCTAGATTTGGTTGAAACGGAGCCCTCTTTCGCCACATTTCTTTGACGCGAGCGTAGGTCTGCCACAACTTCTCCTTGCACAGGATTCCAGCCCCTAGCGTCGATGAGGCCTTGGACATCGCCCAAGATTCGTGATTTGAGACCAGGGATATTGGATGCACCTCCAGTGAAGATCAGTCGTGACATACAGACTGAACGAACATCGACAGGCAGTTGTAACAAAGTGCGATAAACCAGCAAATGAAGTGGAAGTTCTTCATCGTCTACGTAACCCGGTCTTACATCTTTGGCGAATAAAGCGTTCTCACATGGCTCTGCCAGACTAGAGAATGGCAGCTTCAATCTCATAGGCGGCTGAGTTGATCTCAATGATATTGATACCCCGCCATCTTGTTCATTAATCTGAAGATCTTCCAACGCAGATGATAAATCTCCAGACCCAGACGCCAGAGCAGATGTCGCCGATGGTTTGCACCAAGCCATACGAGTGACGACCTCCTCACATTCTTCGAAGCTGATAAGCTTGTTATTCGGCATGTCATCTTGGGAAGACTGAGATCTTATAGCATCCGCAAGAACCTTCAGCATTTCTCTCCCGAGCAATTTGCTTGCCCGGACCGTTCGACGGCAAAACACCTCGCGATATTCGTAGACTGCAGTAACTGTCGTCTCAGCCCAGCCGATGTCTATCGCAAGAGACGATCGGAGCGCAGCTGCCATAGTTGTAAGGATAGGTGCCGAGAGGAGTGAAATAGTGGGAGGTTGGAAGCTGCTGAATAGTGTGTCGAGCATCGTTGAGAGGAGCGGCAGCGGAATGTCAGGCGGCAAGATCAGAATCACTCGTCGGGATGCCGAGCCAGTCACTAGATATCTTCGATTTAATCAGTCACTGTCAGATACAGGAGGGGGATAGCCTGGAAACATACTTCGTGATCGCCTCGCGCATTGCCCTTTCGATTTTGTCCCCAACCAGCCCTAGGTCCACATGCCTCAAATCCGGTTTCCATAATTCATACGCATCTCCCCAGCCTTTCCCCGCCGTCCTCTGCCGCCAATTGTCATTATATCCTCTTTGCCACTGTCGATAGTCCCCTGTACTCCTCTGTTCGTCCGGCCCAAAGCCTATGATTGCCTTCGGCAGCGCATCTCCCGCAAAGCCGGCTCGCAGATACCGACTTCCGAATTCGAGAACCAAGCATTCCTCTTCGGCTCGTAGGGCCGATGGCGAGCCAAAGCTCGAAGACGAGATGGCGCGGACTGGCGTGCGGGGACTTGCGGGTGCTGCTTCACGAGATCTTATCTCAGAAATGGAAGGGCGAATGCTGGAGACGCTGCGATGAGCAGGGGCGGACATTTTTTAGCATTATCGGCGTTAAACTGAGTTTGATGCGGTCTTTAGCAGCATATTGCATGCTCAGAAGAGAGATCGAGAAAGTTTCAAAGTGCTGCGACGAACAACGGCCCTCAGAGGGTTTGGGATGTCTTCAAGGTGTCAAGGTCAAGATCACAGTGCCGACTTTGACGCTAGTCCAAATGTAAACAAATAGACTTGATCAACAACAACCACAGTTCAGTTCTCCCATAGCCATCCCATTCGCACTCATCACCACTCATACTCTATAGCTTTCATTACTCGCATTGCTATTAATGGCTATAGTGCACTAATAATAATAATATTTTGTTCTTGCTGAAGTCGACGTCGTGCTATAAGGGAAGATCAGGCGGTTTATGGGGATGATAGGATGGGGATACCTGGGTATGTCCTCAGCCTGCAGTCACGCATACATGAACTAAATTAAGAAAATAGAATCTATCAAGAGATAGGCCCAGGTCGAAGAATCTCACTGGCCAAGCTTGCTATCGAGCATTTTGAGAATAAGGGGAGGCCTCTGAGATTAGCGGTTGACATTTCAATCTGGAATTTCCAGATCCAAAGCGGCAAAGGTAAGTTTCGACATGGCATCACTAAAAATATATGTTCTTATGAGGACAAGGTGGCCCAAATCCCGCGCTGCGGACGCTATATTTTAGACTCTTGAGGCTTCTGGCCACATCTGTCCAGGCAATATTTGTATTTGATGGTCCACAGAGACCACTCTTGAAGCGCAACAATACTAGAGGTCAAGATTCCGCCTATATAGGTGATGGGATAAGGACTAGGAAATTAATCGAATTCCTCGGATTTGAAGTGCACACCGCACCTGGAGAAGCTGAGGCTGAGTGCGCCCTTCTGCAGCGCGAAGGACTGGTGGACGCTGTTCTGAGCGAGGATGTCGACACGCTCATGTTCGGCAGCGGCGTGACTCTTCGTGACTGGTCAAGTGAAGGAAGACAAAATAAGACGCCTACTCATGTCTCATTGTACGATGCCAAGGCTACCAAAGAGGGAAAATCTGGTCTGGACCGCGAAGGCATGATACTAGTTGCCTTGATGAGCGGCGGAGACTACGACACTGGCGGAATCGCCCGTTGTGGAGCGAAAATTGCGTGTGAGGCTGCTAGAGCTGGCTTTGGTAAATCGCTGTGCGAGCTCTCGCCAGACGATGATGACGGCTTACATGCGTGGCGGATGAAACTGGCGCACGAGCTGCAGACGAACGAGAGTCATCACTTCAGACAGAAGAACAAGGCCATTACTGTGCCTGAAGATTTTCCTAAGAAGGAAATCCTGCGCTATTATACACATCCGGCCGTCTCTTCAGAAATCGAGCTCCGAAACTTGAGAGCAAGGCTTCAATGGGACAGACAAGTTGATGTACCAAGCCTCAGAAAGTATGTGGCTGAGACTTTTGAGTGGACGGGCAAGATCGGAGCAAAGAAACTCATACGCGGTCTAGCTCCAGCAATGCTGGTATATAAGCTACGTGAGAGAGGCAATCGTCGAGATTCCGGATTCGGCGATGTGTACCTAACAGCTGCAAATGAAATGGAGCTCGTCCGCACCATCATCAGCGAGAGAGCGCACTTTTCAACTGATGGCATTCTTGAATTGCGTCTGACTTACCAACCATCCCGTATAGTTGGATTGGATCTCGACGCAGAAGTCGACAACAATGAACAAGATGGCCGCCAGGCGGCCGAAGGGGACGAAGACGAAGAGAATCTCGAAGAATATGAATCAGATGACAATCCAAATTCCAAAAGCAGATCTAGGAGTCCAACTAAAAAGGGGGGACTGAGAGCTTATGATCCTATTAATCTAGATAGGGTCTGGATCTTTCGCAGCATAGCCAGAGTTGGCGTTCCTCTCAAGGTGGAAGATTATGAAGAGGAATTGATGCTAAAACAGTCAAAGGCCAACTCTCCAAAGCAAAAGAAAACTGCAGCTCCGAAGAAGACAACTGCTAAGGGCGGTATGCAAAAAGGAGCATTGGATCGCTACTTTAACACTAACAAGCCTTCATTGGTTGCGCCAAGTAAAGAAACATCAAAGCTGCCGGCCAAAGAAGATCAACCACAACTGCCACCTGTGTATCTGGCACCTGCTCTAGCGAAGCTGCCTGCACCTCAGAAAGAAGCCCCAAAGCCAACCATTCGCCCACGTCGCGAACATCGAAAAGTGCCGCAGACCACAGCAAAGCCGCAAAATCCATGGGCAATCACATCATCCCAATCATCTCAGCCATCCAGTCAAAATGTAGCGAGAGTTACAAAATCCATAGCGCAGTCCAACTATGAAGCGAAACCGGCATTATCAGCCAACTCAGGCTCCTCATTCTCAACAGTGGCTTCGTATGATGTTTTCTCCTCCCCTCCCTCCCTTTCAAATAAGCATCCAAGGGACATCTCGCCTCCGGCTTACATTTCGAATTCTTTGGATGAAGAGATACCTACCAGTCCTTTAGCGCCACCTGAGGCCAATAAGAAGAGAGCGCCAGATCGAGAGTTGTTGACTAAGGGTGGAATGAGACAAACGAAGATTGACCTCGGAGTCCCCAGGACCAAGCCGGTGTCTAGCTACACAGATATAAATAAGGATAATAAAACCTATAGCTCGGATACGGATGATGAGCTTCCGATACTGGGACATCTGCTGTCGCCAAGTCGAAAGAAGAGCAGTATCCCATCTCTAAAAGACCCACCAATGGAAAGCTTCCAATCGAAGACGAAGGCTGCCAAATCAATGGATGGGACGGCAACACACGAAGTTATTGAGATTCTGTCTTCGCCGCCCGCACCTGCTCAAAAAACATCACAACTCCCTCAGCTGAATGGCGGCCTACAAGAGCCGCAGCGTCAGGCTGAACCTCTGAGTTTTAGCACTACCAGAGGAAAGCAGAAACTCTTCATCGCTCCTCATGAAAGTTTGCCCGGTGCGTGGAAGGAATGCAATGAACAGGAGCTTAAGGAAATGGAGCGGAGGGGCAGGAAGCCACAGCGCTTCTACAGGAAGAGCGAGGTCGAGGTGCTGGACATGACTGAGTACTAGCCAGTCTATGCGCCGTTAGTATGTAGTTGTTACGAGAAATGGATTACACGTCTGAATGATCAAACCAGGCAGGCATTTATATTGTCCCGTAAGCTCCTGGTAACACAGGATAGTGGGCGAATTCTGGGTTCAGGTTCACTCGGCCCCTTTTCTCTCGCTAATTCCTATATGTGAAAGAATAAATAGATATAGAGCGTCAACCAGCAATGGTAAGAGTTCGGATTTGTACCCGAATTCAAAAAACATGCGCCGCATACCTCTGATGCGTGGGAAGCAAACTCGAATTCGGGTTTCTGTAGGATATCCCAAATGGGGTGTCCGAGTCTTTTGGCACTTTCATCATCTTCTTAAGATATAAGAGCACTGCTGCTTTATGATTATTAACTTAAGACCTTATGTTTAATATGGACTGTGCTCTATAATATCGATGTAGTTTACTATAGTTATTCTTGTTAATGCTGCTGGCTGTGTGCTCTTTAACACCGATGTGGTTCAGCACATTTATTCTTACTGATATTGCTAGTTACGTGCTTGGTGAGATCAATATGAACATTCAATGCCTTTTGTAGATGGAAGGGGGTTATAAGCATTACGAGTCGCAAAGTCATATATATGCATAAGTTAAATCACAAAGACAAGATGTACTGCCAAGAGTGCGAAATTGAGGCCTTGTTATTCTGAATACACTGTGGCTCTCATATGCGTCTCCTTTCCGCATTCGCATCTATTCCTTCATGCTCTTTCCCTGGTATACTGCCATTTCCTGATCTAGCACTCCTCCTTTAATGCAAGGACGATCCAGTCCACCATGTAACCACCTGAGCACCCAATGGCAAACTCAAGCCATTATAAACGCCTCGCCCCGTCCTTCTTATGGGAGGGCCAAGGAATGGCTTTAGACGAACTCCTCCCTGCCAATCCCAATCCCCACTCACCCACAGCTCACTTCTCCTCGTCAAGCCGCTTCGCAGGCGCGTTTCGCTTGGAACCCGCTGCCAGAGTGTCCTTCGTCCTCTTCAATGCGATATTTCTCAGCCCTGCGGCGGTCAACTGCTCGTGCTGCCCGCTGGCCAGATTACGCAGATCCACACACATCGGCTGGTACCGCAACATCCTCTCGATCCGGTCCGAGAAGGTAATGCCCTTTCTAGCACGCAAGATCCCATTGCCGCCCTCTACGATCATGCCTCGCGCTAGAAGTTCCGCCAGCCTCCCAATAAAAAGTATCGTATTCTTCTTCGCCGTCTCGAGCCTCTTCGTCTGCTCCTCCCTCAGCGCCTCAGACCGCTTCCTCTCCACACTCCGGTCGAACAGCTGCCTGTACCGGGTCTCCATCGCCTCCTTCGCAAACGCCCCCGGGCAGGGCTTCCAGCGTTCATCCCTAAGTTTCTGCTCCCTGGCCCACCACCTCCGGGCGTTGTCAGCATTCGTTTCTTCGATCCGGAACAGCCGCATCATCTCAGACGCCTTGTCACGCAGGTCTCCACGGCCATCGAAGTACTCCTCTTTGCGCTTGCAGTAGAGATCCCAGCGCTCAAACTTGTAGTAGAGCTTTTTCTGCATCTCCTGCCGCTTCTTAGCATCTTCCTTGGTTTCGCGCCGTGGTCTGTCAGGTCTCTCCACGAGTTCGAAGAGCCGGCCGCAGGGATCAGTCAGGATAAGTGCTGGGACCTCGGATTGGGAATTCCCTCGCTGGAGCCCATAAAGGGAAATGTGGGTGAGAGGCACGGGGAGCCAATTGTCACGTGCGAGCCCATAGGCCTTAGCCCAGACCTGCGCCTGGTGGTCTTTGTGCTCTTTGGCGCCTAAAGTGCGGGCGGCGGCGAGAGCTTTGGCGGTGTATTCTTCTGGCGTAATTTGGGCTTTGACGGGTGAGACGTCAGCTGCTTCGGATTTCTGCGGCAAAGATGGGTTGGAGCTGCTTGCGGTGGCGGAGGAGGACGGTAATGCGGTTGCGGATTCGACGACTGCAGCAGTTTTGGCGGATTTGACGACTGCAGCGGCTTTGGCGGCTTCGTCATCAGGGCCTATGTTGGAGTCGTTGAGGACATTAAAGCCCTCGGCATACATCTGAGCCTTAACTTCATCCTCAATGCTCTTGCCCTCTTTCTTCCTATTCACCTCATAGTCAAGCCATTGGCGGAACCCCCAATCCACACCCCAATACTTTGGATGATAGCGTCCATCCCGGCACCCATCCCTCCAATTTTTCTCCTCAGCCTCGCCAAAGAAGGCATTCACACAAGGAAGAAGTTTATTGTGAAACAAAATAGGAGTGGCGCCTTCTGAGACCTCGCCCGCGAACATCCGGTTGTAGCACTCTGACTGTGACCCCCAGAGAAGATGGCGACGATCCATTTTACAGTTGAACACTGCGTTGAAGCATGCCTTGGCCGGTGACTGGTACAGAGCATGGCGTACCTTTTGGCCCTTGATGAGGACATGGATGCACTCTCTGCTGAGCACCCGCTTGTTGAGATAAGCGTCTTCAAGTTGAGCCTTAGCAAGCTGAAGCGGCTTCCGGAGGAAGGCGACTTGGTGCACATAATCAGTCATGTTGAATGCTGAAGTCGCTGGAAGCGAAAATGATGGATGAGGTAACAGAACACAGTGTTCGTCAATGAGGAATCCAAAAGCCCAATTCAAATGGTGGATGGGTAAACGTGATTTCCGTTGCTTCGGCTTTTGGACTTGATAATTTTGGACTTGATGATCTTGGACTTGATGATGACGGCCACAGAAATTGGGTGTTTAGGAAAGAATAGAAGAGTATTGATGATCCTGTGATTCCAGTTGGATTCCTGTTGCTTTGGCTTCTGGACTTGGTGGTGACGGGGACAGAAGACTGAGTGCTTGTGGAAGGATACAACAAGATTAATGATCAAATACCAAGTCTGAATGAACGACAAGAGTCTCATAAATAAAATAGGCTTCTAGTAACCGCCTAATTCAATCATGAGGAGAGAAGGTTCCTAGAAGCCAGCTATTATTTATACGATTTGCAGTGCTCTTAGAAACCTACTAAGATTTGGTGGTCACAAGGTCCAACTAAGGCAAGCGAAAGCAAAATTCCAGTTAGGATGGCAATATCTCTGAAGGGGATTGAGCACTCGCTCATTAGATTTATCCATTGTTCATCCTTCGCCGCGTCTTTGTCTCTTGAGCTTCAAATGTGTTAAGCTATGAAGAATGAATAATATTTGGACCCCACGGGTTTGACCCATGAAATGCATTTTCGACGTGTTTCAGCCACTCTGCCATGCAGTTCAACGTTCCATAGCCAGGCACATACTGAAGTATGTTGGTTCTAGGTGTAAAGCTTATATTGCATTAGCTCAAACCAAAAACTGAACCAGGCTCCCGCATAATTCTTTGTCAGCACGAGAGTACATATCACATATTAACACATTTAAAAAGCATGAAGGGTAACGGTAATAGCTCGAATATCATTCTGAATGCTATGTGGTGACTGCGTGGACTTATCTGGGTTTTATTCAGTCTTTCTGCCCTGATTGGAATTTCCCATAATTAATCCCAATCTTTCATAGGTTGCAGAGATGGATTTTCTAGGAAAAATCATTTCTAATTGTTTTTCCAATCTGCCCAGCTCGAGATGACATTATGGTAAAGTCGACCAGAAATGCGGTCGACGCCATCCTGGAACTTTTGTGATATTCACCTGCATCACGTGATCTTACACCCACTGTTTATCTTTGCGGATGAAGGATCAGGGCGGAGGCACACTGTCATTGTTCAGCCAGAATTCTTCAAATGATACTGGGTAGGGTCAGACTGACCCGAGGTAATCTTCCTTGATGCTGCCAATAGCATACATAGAACCGACATCAGAACGCAGACCGATCAACTTGACACGGACTTGGGCTCCCTTCTCGATCACTTGATCTTCATTATCGGTCCATTGCCATGGCGTAGCGTTTGGATCGAACTTGATATCTTTTGAAATGAGCTGTTTAGTAGCAGCGTCAGCACCAGAAGCATGACCTCAGCACAAGTCAGGCCGCGTACTTCTCTGGAGACGAAGAACTCGAGAGGCCCCGCCATGCAGTGAAATCCTGATTGATTTACTGCTGTGACAATAGCATCAACCTTGGTTACCAGAGTCAGCCTTTGCGCCCCGGTATAGGAGCGTACATGCGCCTTACGGTCTCGTTCTTGAATGGACGCCAGACAACCGCTCTGTATTTGACTGTGAATTCTGCGAGGCCGCTGCCAGGGATAATGCGTCCTTCGGAGATATCAAAGGTGTCCATGACGGAGATGATGTAGTATTGTCCGGTGCAGGTCCCCTCGACGTCGCTGAGCAGCTTCGATGTGACCAGCTCGTGCATGTTCTTGCCGAAATAAGAGGGGTGCAGGGTGACCTGCCGTTCGAGATTGTGTAGGAAGAACATCTTGACTCTTGATTACTCGGATATATGAATCGTTATCGCTATGGAGCTCGTGATTCGTGACTTGTAGGTGGCAGGAGTTGCTGAGGCCGATGCGCTCACAGTGAGGATCTCGATCTCGGGATGGGATGATGCCCAACTGGAACAGTCCTTCTGTTCTTCTGCGCTTCGCAAGGAATCGAGACTCTTCAACGCATATCCCAGCGTGTCTCTGATCAGATAATGACTGAATAGATCCACTGTTCGCTGTGCTGTTCGTTCAGAATGTTAGTCTGGAACAGCTCCTGGCGCAACAAAGCGCTGGATCGACACAAACCGCACCAATCTACGCAAGATTCAAACACTCTGGCAGCTCTCTGGTCCCGTCACAGAGAGTGCGCAAAGGTTGCCGAGACTGAAAAATGCAGAAAAAGGAACGTTGCGACCTCTGGGGTGGTCTAGGAAAGTATGATGCTGATGCGACGCGATGGATGGCCGTTGTCGCGATGCTCTCGCGACACTTTTTGTGAGGCTCTGCTCTGGTGACTTAGACTTAGGGTAGCGGATTATCGTCACCGCCGAACACAGCGGACACAAGGGGACAATGGCACCGAACACCGAAGCCCACTCATGCATCTTGAAGAATACTCATAATCGCATCACAACTCATCTTTCAGAATCCTTTAAAGAGGCCAACGTTTCTGGCAGTTCATCTGCTCCATTTAATGATTCCACATCCGGCTGCACCCAGTTGATCCGTGTTGATTTGCTTCCTTACTCCTCCACACGACACTCTACCCCCTTAGCCCCCTCCTCCAGCTTCGCATCTCTATCTTACATCTCACCATGTCAGCCAACCTCAACCTGGAGAAGCAGCTCTGCTTCGTGAGTCCCCTCTTTGCTTCTTCACCTTTGACATAAGGCACAGACTGGGATCTTTAGCTGACAACTTCGCGTGCAGTATAGCTCTTACCATCAGCATCCCGTCAATGTCGGGATACACATGCTCGGCATCCCCCTGATCATGTTCACCTGGTTCCTTCTCGTACGTCGTCCATCATGCCTACCTCTACCTATCTATATCCATCTCCCACTCTGCCAGCTCCAAGCTTATACATGATGTAGTGCACCAACACGCCCACTCTCATCCCTCTCCCCTCCTGGCTTACCATCCCCAACCTCGACCTCAACCTCGGCACCCTGATGGCCACCTACTACTCCATCTTCTACATCCTGCTCGAGCCCGTGGCCGGCACCCTCATGACCCCCGTCCTGCTGGGCGCCACCGCCTACTTCAAGCACCTCACGACCGTCGCGCCAAACCCCACGAACCAGATCGCCTTGGGCATCTTCTGCGCCGCCTGGATCGCGCAGTTCATCGGCCACGGCGCCTTCGAGGGCCGCGCCCCCGCCCTGTTCGAGAATCTGCATATGGCCCTCGTCACTGCTCCGTTCTTCGAGGTTATCGAGCTCCTGTTCCTGTTGGGGTATAGGCCGGAGCTGAAGAAGAGGGTTAGGGCGATGGTGGAGAAGGAGGTCGGGAGGGTGAAGGCTGAGAAGGCTGCGAAGAAGGCTGCGAAGAAGGCTAGTGGGAACGGTGCTGTTAAGAACGGCAAGGCGGCATAGGAGAGGGTGAGGTAGGTGGAATATGAAATGAAGAAAGACTAGGAAGATACCGGCAAGAGGAGGAACCCGAGACAGACTGGAAGAGACTTGGAAAGCGAGAAGAGGAAGGGAAGGTTGTACGTACGACACCGGAGAATGACGGATCCAAGAGATGGGTTTCCTAAAGTCGAGAGGGTCAAGGAGGTCAGTCAGGAAAGCGGGGAAGAGTGGTGAAGTTTCACTGTACAGTTTTCATTGTACATGCTTCTCTGTCATTGCTAATGAATCAACATGTTTAACGAGATTTTTTGCGTTACATCATTGTACATGTTTCTTTATTTTGCTAATGAATCAACATGATTAACGAGTTTCTTTTGCATTGCTTACAAGTCTTACAAGGTCACTTAAGTTGCATGTATGGAACGTTATGTGATTAAATATATCATTATTATTATCGTCATTATTCTTGTTGTTGATTGTTTGCTATTGTCAGCCGGAAGACTCTTCTGAATCCCAAGAGCAAAAGAAAAGGATATTCTATCTAGAATATTCCAAAGACCCAAACTCCAAGAGACAAAAGACGGATATTCTACCCAGAATATCCCGAAGACCTCAAAAGGAAATTAAGGAGAAGAAAGGAAAGGGAAAGGAAGAGATTGGACTTACGCGTACCTACCTTCTCTCTGGCTGCGATAGTTCCTGGGATCCGTGAGACTGCTCGTCGGATACGCCTGCGGCACCGGGGGCACGGGATTGACGAAGCCCCTGCTACTGCTACTGCCACTGCCACTCGGGCCACTGACACTCGGACGCCTGGAACTGGAACTCGGGCCGGCATTTGACCACATCTGCTCCGCGCTGTTGATCTGCTCATCCATCCTGCTAATGGAGCTGGGCGTTGGCCTTCTGATACTGGCACTGGCCCGACGCTGCGGCATCTGCGGCTGCTGTGGCGGCGTCGGCGGCGTCGACTGTGGGCTGGGGACGCTCCAGTCGTCCCAATCGTGGGTGACGACACGTGGGAGGGCGCCGGGGCGTGGGCGCGGATGCTGGATGGAGGCGGGTCTGTAGCCAGTGGAGGGGGGCCTGTCGCCTTGTGACATGGACCCACGGCGCTGTGGGCCTTGTTGCTGTGGCTGTCCCCGTGAGCCCCGTGACTGTGACTGTGCCCGTGGGCGCTGGCCCTGTGCGCCCGAGGGTCCGTACGGGCTGCTTTGGGGTGCGGAGCCCTGCCTGTGCGGCTGCAGCGGCAAGGGCGGCAATGGCCGGTCCATGTACCTGTTTGGGCGTTGTGACTGTGGGTTGCGTCTGTCCCTGCCTTGCGAATCGGGTCTCCACGTCCTTGGATCCTCAACGTCCGTGCTGCTGGGAGGCTGGCGTTGAGTGGGCTGTGGGCGTTGGTTGTCTGGAATGCGCATGGCGTTGCGGCGCTGAAGTGGAGAGGGTTGGAAATTGTCCGGGTTGCGGTTTTGTGTGGAGGTTGGGGGAGGATGCGGGCGGCGCTGGCGGCGCTCCTGCTCATGTCTGCAGTCGGGGCAGAGTTGAGTTTTGAAGTAGGTCATGGTTTGCTGCGGACGTCTGCATTCTTTGGTGGAAGGCGTGAAGATTGACCTCCAGAAGCTGCGTGCGCGTTTGTCCTCGTACCTGAGGATGTCGTTGCACTTCTGGATCTCGGCATGCCTGTGCCTACAAAGAGTGTTGTCGATGAGGACTGTGCGACACATCTTGGTGGATGTGTTTGGTGTGTGTTGTTGTTGTTTTTTTTGGCGAAAAGAGGCGGCCTGCGCCTCGGTGTTGATGCTGGGATACCAAGAGAAATGCAGTAGTAAGACTCAATCTTACCTTTGCTTGTCTCGATGCTGGTGTTCTGGAGAGTTGAAAGGATGGGAACGAAGGCCTCCTTAAATACTTCCCAATGCGGCGGGATATTCAGAAACACATCCTGTATGTTCATAAACAATCCTATTGTCCAATGAAGCTGTTCAGCAGGCAAGAAGCAGTGTTCGTGTGACAGGAAGGTTGTACTCTTGAAGAGCACCATTGTTATCTAATATAGTAGGTATTCGTTGCAAATCAGTCATTCTTCATGCATGTTGCAGATATCTTGGCTGACTCGGTCTGCTGTTTTAGGTCAATTGCTCTTTCCTCACCGAACAATATTGAAGTCCCTCTAACAATATCGTCAGCCGCTAAGTATTGATCGCACTGATTGTGTAGAGCAGATATTGTATTCGTCTCACCCTCAGCATCTTCGCACGCCTCATCCTTTGTCTCCGAACCGATGCGCAATGGATGCCACACTGCTCTCGAATAGTTCCATTACCCGCAGAGCCCTTTGTCTGAAAATCAGTCTCCGTGACGAACATACGTAACAACAATGCATTGTTCGATTTTCCACGGAAAAGGCAGTGGTTATCATATGCTGAAGACTTGGCTGGGCAGGGGAAGGCGTGAAAGAACCCAGCTATTCTGCCCACACAATGACAACAAAAATCAGCGTTGAACAGGACATTTGTGAACAGGTTAATGTAAGACAGCGAAAAGATTTCGAAACGTCATAGTCATCTATCTGTATATAATGCCTGCTCTTTCCCAAGGATTTCTTTTCTCATCCACCCACTCAGGAGTCAACCACTTGCTGGAATATCCGCCATTCCGGTAATTCAGCTCCCAAATCACCATCAGCAGCCCATCAGTTCATCAGGTATGGACTCCGCCATGGGCAACACAAACGAGTCCCACCCGCAACGCCCTCTCCGCCCTCTCCGCCCCGCACCCTCCAACCCCGCCAACCCGTTCCTCTTCGCCCCTACCCGCAACAACAATCTCCGCCTTCCCTCCATCAGCGAACTCATCCGTCATGATGTCCTTCCTGCTCGCATCGTTGACTCTCACCACCGCGTCCATTACTTTTACCGCCTGCTTCCGCCAGGCCCACAACAACGTCCTCGTCCTCGTCCTCAAGCCCCTCTCGCGCCCCTGTCAATCCCGCAACCACGTCGTCTACCCCCTCCACCTCCCGGACCAATCCCGCAACGACGAGGTGTCCAACCGCCTGCACCTCTGCGGCTGGTCCCGCAACCACGTCGTCAAGCCCCTCCAGCTCCCCAGTCAGTCCCGCAACAACACCAGCCGCCTCCAGCTCTCCAGCTGGTCCCGCAACCACGTCGTCAAGTCCCTCCAGCTGCCCAGCCAGTCCCGCAACAACACCAACCGCCTCCAGCTCTCCAGCTACTCGCACACCAACATTTCCTAACACATCCATCTCTCCTCATCCCACAATCACGTCAACCCCCTCCACCCTCCCAGCCAATCACGAACTCACGTCGCCAAGCCCCTCCACCTTCCCAGGCAGTCCCACAGCCACGCATCCAACCGCCTCCACAGCGCCAGCCAGAAGCGCGTCTTCAGGCTCCTCCACCCCGTCCTGCTGGTCTCGTCGCATTCCGAATCATCAACGGGGTCCCCCGTCCCATCGCACAGGCAACAGGTGTCCGCCAGACTCGCACGCCGCTTCCGGACCGCCCGCGCACGCCGCTCACACTGTGTCGGGAGGTGGCGAGGGCGGAGTGGGAGGCGAGTGTGAGCAGGAGGAGGGGGGCGCAGGAGCAGGAGGCGGTGAAGGAGAAGGGGATGGGGAAGGAGGCAGAGGGGGCGGAATGGGAAGAGAGTGTGCGCAGGTCGTATAGGGAGGCGCAGGAGCGTGTGTGGCAGGCTGCGAAGAGGAAGAGGGAAGAGATGGAGGAGCAGGCTGAGGCGACGAAGGAGAAGGAGAAGGGAAAGTGGAAGGGCAGCGAGACGGGGATCGGAGCGAAGAGAGGTCAGAAGAAGGGGAGTCCGTTGAGGCAGATGTGGAATGCGGGTGATGATGATGATGAGGAGATAAGGAGGAGCTTGAGCGTCTTCCGATTCTCGAAATAGGTGGGTGGGAACAGGGTAGGTGATAGGTAAGTGGGGGGTTTCCTTTGTCCTTTCCCTTCTGTCAAGAGGCGTTGAGATAGTGGAAGGGATGGCAGGTAAGTGCGAGTTCCCTTTTGTTTTCCTTCTGTCAAGACTCAAGAGGTGTTTGGGACAGGTGAAAAAGCGGTAATAGGTATGGCAGGTGGGTGGACTCTGGGAGCTGGTTTCCCATATCCTTTTTTTTCCGTAGGCGTTGGTTAATAAAAAAGCAAAAAAGATATGAAACTCTATTGTTCCTAATATAATGCTTGTGATGGCTCTATGCGACCAGTCAAGGATCCGACGATTAGTAGAAGAAGACTAAAGGCATAAATAAATAAATAATGATAATAATAAATAGATACGAGGATAGATATATTATATGAAGGCAAAAAAAGCAAAAAGGTTGGACACTGTGGGAATTGAACCCACGACCTTCCCCATGCGAAGGGGAAATCATACCCCTAGACCAAGCGCCCTGTTTGTTGGAGATGTGCTTCGTACATGTGAATATGACGTAGGCAGAGGAAATATGAGCGGATGCTGACCAGAGGTGCATATCCTATGGTGTTGGTGAAAATGAAAACCGTGAAACCCATGCCATGCCGTCAAACCCGTGTACTGTACCCGCGTACTCGGAATTCGGGATGTCGTTTAGGGATTCATAGACGCAGATCTCTCACCAGTTCGACAAGCTTCTCGGTGTCCAACAGCTCCCAAAGCCGTGCGTGGTTCGTTGAAGAAAAGATGAAGTCCTGATGCCATGCCATTCACCGCAGTGGAATGTCCAGTGTAATGTGTTCCCATCCATAGGTACTGTACCGCCTTTCTGCGGATATTGTTCTGAGTTCTGAAACGCGGTCGGTACGTACGTACCTGACTAAGCCGGCCCTAGACGCCACACGCGCGGCTTCTCCTCAGTATTGGACGATCCTGATATCCGACTTTGAACCGGAGTCACGAACTACGAACCACGAACCACGAACTACGAACCACGAACCACGAACCACGAACCACGAACCTCGAACCACGAACCTCATCCTCAAAGAGCAATATTGCTGTGGATGGGTAGTACACCGCTATCAGCTCAGTTGACCACCGAGCTGTCCCCTCAGTCTGCGTCTACATGTTCCTTTGACGCTTCACGTGGCTCGTGATGTTACAAAGGCCGTGGCGGTGAAGCGGAGAAACGGAAACGGAAACGGAACGGGAACGGGGAAACTATCACCCGCTATTGATCGGCAGAATCCCGTCACCGTCTTTGGCCACTCACCACCGTCATGCTAGGCACGGCCTGTCCTACAAGTATCCTACAAGTATGTACATCATACATGTAATTCTGTACTTCAACAACCACCGCAGCTTGCTGTCTTCTGCAGTACCTGTACCTGTACCTGTACCTGCTCCCTGTACCTGCTCCTGCTCCTGCTCCTGCTCCTCCACCTCCACCTCCACCTCCACCTCCACCTTATCCTGCTCCATTATTTAGAGCATTCTTCCCTTCTCTTCCCTTCTCTCCCTCGCACCTATCATCTCATCTATACAACGACGAACTGACGCAGGCTGTCCAGTCCACGCCGTCACTTGATAGGCCGAACGCTTGCTACTCTCTCTGCTTACACGGACGGCTACTGCGAGTCGATTCGGGAATTCCGAGTCTCATAGTCTCATACATACCTGCGAGCTTCAACTACTATCCTACGTCGAACAGCCGAGCAATTCAATGGCGTTACCTTATACCATTTCCTGAGCTATCGCCGTTGCTTTGCCTTGCTTGGCTTTGCTTTCCTTGCCTTGTTTTCTTGTCACCGTTCTGGCAAAGAGCCCACGCAACACCACCGCCACAATGAAGTATGGGCGCAAGTGAGTACTTCCACATAAACCGGAGAGCTATCACATCACACAGATTGTGTACTTCACGAGAAGCCAGCTAACACACATACCATCACCCAGTCTTCCCCGCAATCAGGTCCCGGAGTGGTCGTCCTTCTACATCAACTACAAAAGCCTCAAGAAGCTCATCAGGGCCGCGGCGGCAGATCCACAACATGCCGACTTAGCAGGTATACTTTCTTCATCTCCGCGCACATCCATACCGAAGCTAACATCGCTCGACAGAATTCTTCTTCTTCCTCGATCGAAACCTCGAGACCGTCGACGAGTTCTACAACAAGAAATACGCCGAGGCATCGCGTCGCCTCAAGCTCCTCGAGAACCGCGACCATGACGACGTCGAAGAGCTCATGACCGCCCTGCTCGACCTGCGTGGCCAACTGCGCAAGCTGCAGTGGTTCGGAGAAGTGAATCGTCGGGGCTTCCTCAAGATCACGAAGAAGATCGACAAGAAGGTTCCGGGTTCGGTGATACAGAAATCCTATATATCCTCGAGAGTCGACACGAAACCGTTTGCGACGAATGAGGCGTTGGGCGAGAGTATGAAGTCGATTAATGATTGGTTGTCTGCCCTCGGGGATGCGAAGACACCGGAGAGCAAGAGTATACATTCGGTGCATAAGCCGATGCTGAACCTGCCGAGTGGGCTTCTCGAGACGGTTAAGGGAGCAGTGCGGAATGATGATGTGTCTATCCTGAAGGAGACATTGCTGGAAGCAGATTTTGACCCGGAAGATCCAGCATTGCATAGCCTGCTGTTGAGTCTTCTGCAACGTTCGATATCCTGCAAGTCGAAGAGCTGTATAGATTATCTTCTGGAGGAGATTAATGACTTTGATGAACCGGACGACATCAATTCAAGGAATTGTCTGCATCGATTGGTGCTGGCAATCGGCAAGTCCAACAGGGACCAATCGGCGGCCTTGCTGGAGACGAATCAGTTTATCCATCCAGCTGCACATCCACTCCTAGGACCGCGAACCAGTAAAGCAGCAGAAGTCGAAATACCGAATCTCGACGGCGAAACCGTCGTCATGCTCTCATACATTCTTGAGAGAATGAAGCCGTCACAGCGAGGCGCCATTTCTGCCAAGGACTCGTACGGACGACTTCCCCTCCATTATGCGGCACAACTTGGTATAGTAGTCGTGTGCGAGATCTTGATGAAGTTCATGCGGGAATGGGACCTGTTCAATGTCGAGAATGGCATTGATGCGCCTGAATGGCAGGACCATGAGGGCATGGCACCTCTACATTTGAGTGTGATCGGTGGCCATTACCTCACAACCAAGGCCTTGCTTCAAGGTGCGGGAATCAGTGGAAAGGCGACCCGCAGTCACAAATCCAGCGCCGTCTTGGCTCTTGCGACGAAATCAAACTATTACAAGATTGTCAGACTCCTGGTTGATTCTGGCGTTGATATCAATTGGCAAGACGAGGTAGGTGAGACCGCACTTCATGTCGCAGCTCGTTTCGGCCACGTCGAATGCGCGAAGATCCTACTGGATGGCACTCCAGAGCAGAAAGCCAACACGGATCTGTATGAGAAATATTTCGATTGGACTCCAACTCATATCGCAGCAGTCGACGGACATCTGCCTATCATTGAGCTCCTCATCAACGCTGGCGCAAACGTCAATAAGCCGGATTCCTCGGGCTGGAATGCTCGTGAACACGCAGCTCTGAGAGGTCACCTCGATATTGCGAAGAAATTGGCCGAAGCTGCTCCGATAGAGATTCCAAGCTCCGGTTCTGATGATGAGAGCACAAGATCAGCCTCGCCTCCAGGTATAGCTTCACTGGAGGATCGCCGTTCAACACCTGCTGTGAGAGATACTGAGCCAGTCAAGGCTTTCGGACATCGGTATTTGACGAAGGAGAGTATGATTCTCGTCACCCTCGGCTCGATGGATCCGAGGAAGAAGGTCGAGGCTGTGAGCCTTGATAGGATTCCTATTAAGGAGGCATATTCGACACAGCTGGATAGCGCTTTGTCGATTCTTGTATCGACCATCGGTGCGGAAGGTGATCCAACTACGATTGACCTTCCCGTTGAGGAGAACATCTCGACGGAGCCTTTGATCTTCTATACTGATGACGTATCTAAAGTCAAGCTTTTGTTTGATCTTGTCCCAACATATTCTGGGAATTCGAAGCACAAAGTGGGCCGCGCCGTCGCACTGCTCTCATCTATTAGATCGAGTGTTGGCTCAAAAAGGGCTAATCTATCCGGAGATCTATCTGTCCCTATAATGGCCGCTGATACTCTTGAAGTTCTCGGAACTGTCAACTTCAACTTCCTCGTCATCACCCCGTTCACTCATCCGAATATGGAGATTACGGAGAAGCAGACCTACTGGAAGAGTGTACAGTCCACCATGGTCATCGGACACAGAGGTCTGGGTAAGAATATAACCACGAACAAATCCCTCCAACTTGGCGAGAACACCATCCAATCATTCATCTCCGCCGCCAATCTCGGCGCCAACTACGTTGAATTTGACGTCCAGCTCACCAAAGACCACGTGCCAGTAATCTACCACGATTTCCTGGTCGGCGAGACTGGCATCGACGCCCCTGTGCACACTCTAACCCTCGAACAATTCCTGCATGTGAACCAACAGGCCACGCCACGACACTCCCGTGCGCCCTCGCCCATGAAAGCCAGCAACGTCTCCCAAATCGCCCCCTCCGTCCCCGCCGACATGATCTTCCGCCCACGCTCGCTCTCAATGGGCTATAGCCCGCCCGAAACAGACAACTACATGGAAGAGCGCATGAAGTACACGCACGCGATCAAGACCAAAGGCTACAAGGCCAACAGTCGCGGGCGCTTCATCCAGCAGCCATTCACGACTCTGGAAGAGATGTTCAAGAAGCTCCCCGCGAACGTGGGCTTCAACATCGAGATGAAGTACCCGATGCTGCACGAGAGCGAGGAGCACAACATGGACGCGTACGCGGTGGAGCTGAACTCGTTCGTGGACACGGTGCTGGCGAAGGTGTATGATCTGGGCAAGAAGCGGAACATCATCTTCAGCAGCTTCAACCCCGACATGTGTCTCGTGCTGAGCTTCAAGCAGCCGAATTTCCCGATCCTGTTCCTCACGGACGCGGGCACGGCGGAGGTCGGCGATGTGAGGGCGAGTAGTCTGCAGGAGGCGATTCGGTTCGCGAGCAGATGGAATCTGCTTGGGATTGTGAGTCAGGCGGAGCCGTTCTGCACGGCGCCGCGGCTGGTCAGGGTGGTGAAGGAGAACGGGCTGGTCTGCGTGAGTTATGGGGTGCAGAATAATGATCCTAATAAGGTGCAGGTATGTTGAATCCTGTGCTTTCTGACCCTTGTCTGCGAGACTAGTACTGACGATTGTGTAGTTGCAAGTTAAAGAAGGCATCGACGCCGTGATCGTCGATTGCGTGCTGGCGATCCGGAAGGGGCTACAGCAGAGCGAGGGGAAGGCTAAGGCTGCGACGCCGGACACGCTTAAGTCCGCGCTTGCGACGGTGGTGAGCGGGGTGTGAGTGGCAGCGGCAGCGAAGTGGACCGAGTGCTGTGATTCTTGCGAGAGGAGGGGTGGTTCTTGCATTTCAGGGCCGGAAGGGGGCGATGATGAGGTAGTGATAGGATAGGAAAGGAAAGAAAAGGAGAGCACAAAGAGCTGAGACGAATGAGATGAAAAGAGACAGGGCGGAATGCCGCGCATATGATGTTCACGACGAACGGGAGCATGGCGGTGAAGCGTCAGATGAGAGATTCAACACAGAACAGAGAGGAAAGGGAAGTTGGCAGCGGGTATGCATCCTTGCGCAAGACCTTGCTCTTATATAGCTAGGTAGTCTTCACCGGCGTCGGCCTAGATGGAGAAGGCTGGAAATGAAATGTGATATAGTAGAAGACCGTCTTTGTTAGAGGGATGTACCTGTTCACAATGATGGATTGAAGGTGCGATACGTACCTCACCAGCGTTCCACCCAAATTAATAGTGGTTGACCCGCCGCTTTACCCTAAATGGCAAGGGCGCACCCGGCAACGAACAGCGTCTATGTCCTAATTAACGCCTCGGCACATCTAGATCACACCTTTACTGAACCAAAACAACCTGATCTTCCGGTATTTGAAGCGGCCAGAAGTCTTGACATCACTGTCCATCAACCTTTGCCCCTGGTGATTAACCGAAGCCCAACTTCCGGAATGGCAACCGTTGTTTCTGCGGCCGCGCGCTTCCAGCTCGTCTTCTTCGTGCCGCCATCCGCCCTCGTAGCCTGCAAGGCCGCCATCTTCGCTGCTGGCGCAGGCCGCTACCCCGGCCCGGGACACTACACCGAATGCTGCTGGACCGCCATGGGCACCGGCCAGTTCCGGCCCGGAGACACGGCGAATCCGCACATCGGAAGCGTGGGGGCGCTGGAGGAGGTGCAGGAGGTTAGGGTCGAGACGCTGTGCCTTGGCGAGGAGGTTGCTAGGAAGGCGGTCGAGGCGCTGAAGATGTGAGTTCGTGTTGTTGCTTGTTGTTTTGCATCAATTTCGGGCCACATCAAGTTGTGGCTGTGCTGAGCGCATTGCTGGGCTGGTCTGACAATCTTTGTAGTGCCCATCCATACGAGGAGCCTGCATATCAGGTGTACAGGTTGGAGGATTTCTGAATTAAGGAACTGCGCTATTTAGGGGCCGGCTGGTGAGATATTGTCAGACAAAAGGCAGATCATTCGTCTCGCCTCGGATCTGGTCAAACCTCTTGGAAGAAATTCGTATGTGGGGTGGTGACGGCGGTCTCCGTGAAGTTCTCATATTTCATGGAGACGAACCTCAATGCATAAGGGTTCTCAAACCCTCATACAAGCACAGTAGCGCATTTAAATAGCAATTCATAGTTTAGATAGAATCTATTAATCACTTCTTTTATATTTAAATCTGCTACACTATCTATGTGACTACATTCTACAGTTATGAGCCTGGATAGGAAGTGTATTGTGAGAAACTGAGTTCTCACATTCTTAAAACAATTTAGTTAAACGACCCTGTTCTCACATTTCGTTTGCTTAAGTAAAGCATCTTAAGGAAAGCATCTTTATTATCTTCATTATCTTTGTTAATTAAACCATCCTAATATATTATATCGTCTTTAAGATGTTAGATTTAAGAGGGGTGACAGTCTTTAGTGTAGCTAAAATTAATACTACTCTAAAGCTCACAAAGAAGAATTATAGAGAGTTGGTTAGTAATATAGGCATCATCATATGCTCTAGAGACTAGAATCTATAGAAATATCTTAATGCCACTAACATAGCTACACTAAGTCCTCTTAATAATAATTAAAAAGAGGATATTGCTAATTTAATGTTCCCTATAATTGTAGCAGAAGCCAAACGATCTCTCTTAAAGAAGTGGTATACTAACAGTGTAGAACTATAGAAGGAACCTAAAACAATCTTTACAACTGTTACAATCATGCAGAGCAGGTCATGCAGAGTTGAAGTGCTAGATTCAGTCTAAAGAGGAAAGAAGGAAAAGAGAAAAGAAGATAGAGAAAAGGGATTTATGTACAGGTTGAGGCTCTGGTGGTAACCAAATGTCGCGAGCTAACATGTTCGCCCATGTGGTAGAATCAGACGAGGATGAGAAAAGCAGCAAGAGGAGCAGAGGGTGGAACATCGTTCGGTGGAGGGTTGATCGCTAAAGGTTAATGGGTATCACAATACTGCTGGTTGGATGAGGTGAGGACCATCGCTTGCCCATCTGGTTTCTGTTTGACCATATTATCTCGTACCATCCCTCAAGGTAGAAATTCTTATCTTCAGAAATCCTATTATAAGAGGCATCACTACCCTTAACTGTGTTACAAATATCCTATCTCGGCCATAGACGAAGCATGGAGATGACAAAGCGAGAATGCATACAGAAGGAAACGTCCTCAACGCTAATTGCCATATCTATTTCAAATGACAGGTACGCGCCTTGTACAAAGTTGCAGTATCAAGCACGGAGTTGTTACCGCTAGCAATGAACTCGGTCGTCAAGTGAGTGCAGTTGTGAACGGTGAACAGATTCCATCCGTAGACGGTGCTGATGATTTCGCGAGACGAGGGCACCAATGGCAAGGAGGGAGTGTCAAGGCCGTCATAATGGCCAGCGGCGCCATTGATGATGTACCACGGAGCAGTGGGGTTGTTAAGCTCTTGGGCCACACCATTGGCGACAGCTGCGTGGCGCTCGTAGAAATGCTTATGGCCATGCAGGACAAGGTCGACACCGTATTGAAGGAGGAGGGGTTCGAACGCTAACTGGCAATCGGTGCACTCAGATGTGCTGACGTACCAAGGACGGTGACCAGCTGCAATGACCCATGGGGTTTTCGCGCGATTCACAGAGGCGAGATCCTTCTTCAACCACTCGATCTGGGCGCCAGTAGGGGCGAATGGGCCGGCGTTCTCGGCTCCAGAGCCACCGGGGAGATCAGGTGCATTGAGGAAGTCGGTTTCCGTGTTGAATTGAATGAAGTGAACCATTCCATGGTCCCAGGAGTACCAGAAGTTTTCGACACCGCCAGACTCAGCAGCAGGCATGCTGTGAAGAAGTAAGCATTTAACATAGATTTAATGGGGGCGGAGAAGGTTTGCATCTACGTACTTCCAGTGGGCACGGTAACCAGTGAAGTTCAACTGGCCGGGCAAGCATATTCCAAGATTGCTGCCGTTGTCACAGTTGGCCTCGTGGTTGCCTTTAACATGATGTTAGTCAATATATCAATCAACAGAGCAAGAGAGAGAGGACTCACCAGGGCCAACCATATAGGGACGAACGCTAGAGACTGGCTCGACTTGGACGTAGAACTCGTTGAGAATCTTATCATACTCAGCACCGTTATCAGTGGTGTTGAGTGGGGTGATATATCCACTCTGCTCCTCCTTGAGCCAGGCATCGGCGTAGGCAATGTCGCCAACTATTGGGGGCCAAAAGAATCAGCTGACGAAAACGATAGGCAAGGATGGCGAGGACAGACCGTGCCAGACAAAGTCATAGCTATCGATGAGGGAAACAAGAGAATCGATGGTGGTCTTCTCTCCAGGCTTCAGAGGGTTCTTCGCTCCCTTTCCGACTGTTGTGCTGAGGCCGTCTGGTCCAAAGGTGCCCATGTCGCCTACCATGGCGAACTTGAACTCGTCGCCCTTGCCAATGGAACGCGCTGTTGTGAAGTGTAAAGCCTCGGTACCGCATTCTGGCATGTAGCTGTATGTGGTGTCTGGTGCAAGGCCAGTGATGGTAACATGGTTGTTGTAGGTGGTAGAGGTGGGATAGGTAACGGACACATCAGATGAAGCGCAACGTTCACGCTTGCCCTTGGTGCCGAAGTAAACCGTAGGCTTTGATAACTTCTGCTTCGTGTTCCAGCTAACACGCATAGAGTGATCATCAGCATAGGCCAGGCGAATCTGGATAGGCGCCGTATTCTCATTGCACACGACATGGACAGGCTCGGAGGCCAGAGCAGTCATGGCCAAAGCCACCACAGCGGCGGCAGCTCTGAGGGTGAATGACATGGTGGTGATGAAGACTATAGTATAGAGTATGTATGTGTGTATGAGAATGAGAAGGAAGAAATCCACCTACAATAGGAAAAAACATCTCGAAAGCGGACGGCCATATTATGTTAATGAACCCGTTCGTCGAGTCCCACGAGCGTTCGACCGTCTTATCCCCACGTGCGTCGTATCCCGTCCCCACGTGCGTCATATAGTCGTATCCCCACATGCTCCCAAGAAGATGATAGTGTTGATAGTATTGATAGTTGATATCATAGTACAGAATATCGGGATATTGGTTGGCTACCCCCTTAGATCCGCAGCTCTGGCTTGCAAGTTAGTAATTTGTGTTTTGCGGAGGATCGACAAAAAAGGAATGTGTGGCGTATTTGTTGTTCCTCCCGGCCGGCTGTCATTATCATTTTTCGATAGCACTGCAATTTAGTGAACGCCGCGCAATTGACGCAATTGACACAATTGATGGGCGCTGACATGTGTAGCTTGTTTGAAAGCTGCTATAGCGGGAACTGCGGCTACTTATAGCAACACGTGCGCCATTGCCGCGTTCCTGGTGGAGCCGAAGAATATAGGGGTGAAGCCACAATCAAGAAGCTAACGAAGACGTAGAAGAAGCTCAATCACAACAAGCTTTTGACAAGCCTTTGTACAAGCTTTTGAACAAGCTTTCCAAGCTTTCTTAGAGCATCTCTGGATAGAGCGGATGGATGGCATTCTCTCGACCTGCAGATCCCCCGATGATCCCCGCTTGTTCGGGATCTCTAGAGCTTCAATTTTGAGGTCCCATTTCCCAAGCAGTAGGTACAAAAAATGAGCGTTTCCTTTCATTTTATCAATTCATCCTCTCTATCTCACACCAAGATCCGTCTCGTCAAAGCTAATCATCATGCTTTTCCAATCATTGCTCCTTGCTGCCGCATTTGCTGGCCAGACGTTTGCGTCTGCCGAGGCACCCCAAACTGACAATACCGACAAGACATCCAAGAAGACATACAAGCATGTCGCAGCTTTCAGCATTGACGGTCTGCACAGCTCTGATGTCACCAAGTATGTCGCACTTCGCCCAAAGTCGAACATTGCAGAGCTTCTCGAGACTGGCTATGAGTTTACCGACGCATACACGTCTGCGCCTTCGGATTCGTTCCCTGGTGTTCTGAACCAGTTCACGGGTGCAAGCCCAAGAACCCATGGCGTCTGGTATGATGACATCTACGACCGAAACTTCTGGCTGCCATATTCCACTACCAACAGTAACTGCCAAGGGCCTGCTGGTGCTGAAGGTACGACAAGTCCAGTCTCTTGAGAATTCCAACTGATGATTACTCTAGTCGCCTATGATGAGAGCAAAGATTTTGATTCCACGCTCCTCTACTCGGGTGGCATCAACCCATTGAACCTGCCACAAACCCTCGTCAACGGAGTATGCAAGAACCTCTACCCTCATCAGCGTGTCCGAGTCAACACAGTCTTCGAAGTTGTGCATGAGGCAGGACACCAAACCGCGTATACCGACAAGCACCCCGCATACGACCTTGTCAGAGGTCCATCAGGCAAGGGTCTCTCAGTTGGATACTTTCCGGAAATTGCAGCTGTCGGAGTTAACACCGACGAAACCATTGCATACGACCAGTTGCACGTGAACGCCTTCATCGACTGGATCATGAATGGCACCACCCCCGACCACTCTGAGATCCAAGAGCACCTGACTGGAGTACCAACCCTTTTCGGGGGAAACTTCCAGGCTGTTTCGGTTGCGCAAAAGACAAGCGGCTATGTAGCCAAGACCCTTGAGTTCACACCCCAGCTCATCAAGGCCCTTGACTTCGTCGACGGCGCACTCGGCCAAGTTGTTGCCGCTCTCAAGGCTAAGGGAGTCTACCACGAGACACTCATCACCGTGGCATCCAAGCACGGCCAAGCACCCATCGACCCAGCGAAATATGCCAAGATTGATGGCAAACTGATCCCAGCCGCCACTGGCGTCGATGTCCTTTTCACCACAACCGACGATATCGCTCTGATTTTCCTCAAGAACCATGCCGACACGGCGACAGCCGTCGAGGGCCTTACCAAACAACGTACATCACTCAAGATCCAGGATATCATCTACGGTGACCGCCTCGTAGCTCTTGGATTCGGCAACCCATTGACCGATTCTGCTGTCCCAGATATCATTGTTAGGCCGGTCGAGGGCATCATTTACACCACGAGCACCGCGAAGATTGCCGAGCATGGTGGTCTTGGCTCGGATGACAGGAAGGTAGCCTGTTTCGTCAGCGCACCAGATCTCAAGAAGACCAAGTTCGACAACAAGGTTTCCACTAGACAGATTGCTCCTACGATCCTCAAGGCTCTTGGCTTGGATCCTAAGGCGCTGCAGGGAGTTGTGGCTGAGGGCACGAACGTTTTGGACGGCTTCTAAGCAGAAGCAGCTAGGGATAGATTAGCCATTCACACCATTCTCCTTCCAGAGGCCTACCCTTAATCTTAAGAGTACGTATTAATCAATTATAGATCTTATAGATCTTATAGATCACGAGTTTGCAGAGATTATAGACAATCTTAAGGTGTTTACAATTGCTATTGCTCACTAGAGTCTAGTTAGTTAAGATAACTTGAAACTACTATATATTCCTAGGGTATGATTATAAAGGAGTACGATTAATAATATGTTTTATCACTTTTTATAATGTGTCTTTAGAAATTCGTAGGGAAACAGACGCGGTTTTACATTTTAGACAAGAATTTTTAAGCTAATACTCTACATTAAGCGAAGTGATGTTAAAGTGATGTTGTAACCTTTTCTGTTTACATCTAACATCTCCGTCTTCTTATGATTCATAATCATTATTTCTCCCTCTTCTTTTTCTTTGCCTTCTTCGTCTTCTTCTTCCTTCCTTTCTTCGTTTACAACATCGTATGCCGCCCGCACAAAGCATGCCACCGAGTAAATCACAATCCCATCGACGACATCATAATTCTAGCTCTTATTCCTCTACGCCAATATCACGATCGTCATATGGCACATCATCCTGCTGTCTATGAGCTCCCATCGATCTCTGTTAGATGTGAGTACATACAACTGTGACACCCCGTGATACGCTTCTACTCTTTATTTCATCACTTTATACCTGTATTTCTCTCTCTGACTCTTCATGTTCCCTCCCTCCAGCTCAACTTCGTCTCAACATGTCCCTCAACGCTCTTCCCAACGAGACCGTCCTCAACATCCTGGGCCATTTCAAAAACGACACAGAGGATAGGAAGGCACTCGCAGCATTATCCCGCTCATCACGTCGCCTCCATGCTCTGGCCACGCCATTCCTCTACCATACACCATTTCCCGACTTGAAGAACGATGGAACCTATCCTACCGCTTTCACTCACTCCCTCTGCTGCTCCGGTCCTTCTTGAGGAACCCAGCGCTTGCAAAACTAGTCGTCCACATGAGCGTCATTTCTACGGAGGAGGAATTTCAATTGGAAGCGGAGATGGGCGTCCTGGCCGATGAGGATTGGGAGCTTGTCGCAAAAGCCATTGAAGAGATTTGTGGGCCTAATCCCTCCGATGATTGTGGCGTGGGAAGAGCCAACGGCGAGGATAATGGTAACATCGACGACATTTGGTACGAGCGAGTGAAACAAGGAAGATGGGACGCAGTATCTGCCCTCGTACTGTCTTTCTTGTCAAACATGGAGCATTTGGCGGTGGAAGGCTGGAAGAGTCAGGAATTCAGGTACAGCGAGTACTGCATCTGCATCTACGACCACGTTTACGACCACCTTCAGGATTTTATGCAGAAAGCGGCTCAAAGTCAGGAGATCGCAAATCGGAAAACTGAAGAAGAGTCACAGTCGGACGCCGCACCTAACTCTCATTTCGTGGAGACAAAAGCTGCTCTGCTACCAAAATGTCGAACCCTCAATATCTACTACTACGACGACCTGGACAACTGCGTGGACCTCCGTTATGTGCCTCCGTTCATGCTGCCACCGTCAGTGGAAGTCTTCAACGTAAACGATAGGAAGATAAACCATACACCCTGTGATTGGGGTTGGTACATGTATTATACTTCAGGACGTTGAAGATTTATAATAGCGTTTCTGATGTATCGGGATTGGGCGATCTGATCAAAAGGACAAATTGCAACGAAAGACGAGTCGATCTGGCCTTGCCTCAAGGGTGGGGTTTGATAAAGAGCAATTTCTCTTGAACTTACAGCGTTCCATCTCGCAGCTGATATTGCAGCAAGGATAGATGGGGTGCCCTGGAATCATGACCTTTTTAGGCAGACAGGCTTTACGATGGAAGGCACTAGCTTCACAGCCAGAAGCTCTTTCGCTGGACCATTTCCAAAGTGTCGACAGATATTCCGAGGCGGGCGTACTTGGGTGTGCTTTGTTAGCTTGGGATCTATAGAGGTACACTTTCAGGAGGAGATTATCAAGGCAATATCCAGGACTGGCGGGACTGCAGCTCTGGAATCAACAGAAACAGATCACACTGCAGGATACTTGATAAAATGGTTGGGTCAAACATACACCTATTCACTTCCACATCTCTGACAACCTGGGTGTTCAAGTGATGCTTCGAGGAAGGCGTAAGCTCACCATGATATTTCGAATGCATACCCATTCCCTAATGCAATTTCTTCTTATAACTGCCCTGCTTCGTCGACATGATGACACCCCCCTCCCCCCAAATCTCCCCTGCCTCCTTAAAGTATCAGATCGACTTCACAACTCTACAACACCAAGCCCCAAAGAACTAGCACAAGGCTTGCGGCTGTTAAATGTAGACAGAAGTAGGCATCAAGAATGTGGTCGTATTTTATTCAGGATCTGAATAAGACGGACAATATACAGTGTGTTTGGCCGATTCAGTAACCTTTCAAGAGGTATCCTCCATGTTCATTTATCCTCAAGAATCCTCGTGACTCAAATTAAAACACCATGTACGAAATACTCCCAGTTGACATTTCCCCGGTACGAGTGCAAGAACTCGAATACGTAGTCATCTTCCCAACGTTCCTCTCCCCTGCACGTGAAACGAGTCTTGAAGAATTCCCATGCAGCGGTATACCACCCTGATTGGTGCCAGTCGATAATAGCTAGGATGCGAGGGGGCCCCTCATTGAACTCGGATACCATGATATTGCTACGGTGTAAGTCACTATGCGTAAAGACGATTGAGTCGTCCTCAAGAAGCCCAGAGCGTATTGGGTCAACGACGTCATCCTGATCCAGAGGCATCCTCCGTCCACTCAAATGGGTAAACCAGCCATAAAACGATTTGACATCTGGAAAAGGGCCTGCTGGCTGTTTATAGTCGAAGATAACATCATGAAGGGATTGCCGATTGATATTACCCGTATAATTCCAATGAGCAAACCAGCTAACGAGTGGATAGTTCAAAGAAACTCACCGATGAACTGGTCTGCTGGATCTTGTCTCAACTGGCGCAAATTGCCCACTATGTGACGAAGCTGCTTGCAAATATCAAGCCGTTCCTCGACGCTCAAGTCCGGCCAAGACTGTTCCAGAGTGATTCCTCCCACCAGTTGCATGTAGATAAAAGTCTCGCTGTTGTCTCGGCACCATCCGTATACTTCTGGAACTGGTACATCAGGAACGAATCGGCCAATTGCCCACAGGCATTGCTCTTCAGCGACAGTGATAGCTGATCCATACTTGACGAGAAGATTTAGAGAAGGAAAGAGGACTGGAGGTGGTCTGCCAGCGCGATAGTTTGTGCCTGCTGCTCGACGAACTTCTGCGGGTGTCGGTAATTGTGCATCTTCCCTTACGAAAAAAGAGGAGTCCCTGAAGGAGATATTGTCGGCCGACGGGAGTAATGAGGGTACGAGGTATGGCGACATGTAAGGAGGTGCCTTGTGGACCATCTGCTTCACGTCGGAAGTCGTCATGATATCTTGCAGGTGCAGTCTGTCGTGGGGTGCTTCTGTATTCGAATGATTCCTCTGGAGCAGCAGGGACAAGGGCTGTATCATTTCAGCCGTCAAGGTGCTGCGAGCATTGAAACTAATTTGATATACTGCGGGGAAATGCGAAAGAGCAGCCGCGACGGCTTTGCTTTGAGGTGCGGAAACTATCGAAGTGCTCCAAAAAAGAGCTGAAGCTATGTAGGCAACGCTCGTATTACTAGGCGGCACCCACGGGCCACCGTAGGTGGGTGCGGATTACATCGCACGGATATTCCATTCCATAGCATTAACATCGATACCTAAATCACAAATTGCGACAGCTGCATATGACGCATTGTGCCATTAGAGCGGTTATGAGTGCTCACTGCGCGAAACTAATAAGAGGTGAATGATTTAATTAATTTAATTCAATTGCATTTAATACCTCTTCATCCTAAATATGACAAGTTAGCTAGAACACTTTCGATCTTCCGTTATCCATCATTCTACATCACCATGCTTTAATCAAAAGGTGCTATTTGTTAAATAGGGACCTAGGCTGGATCACTTGTTCCGGCCCCGGATTTGGAGAATGGTGCATGAGAATTCTCATGCATCAAGCAAACACTTGTTGGCAAACTCACGTCGCAAACCCAATAGCAAACACTCTATTTGTATTCAAATAGAGCTCCATAGGTACATAGTTTTCATATAATTCAATTACTTATTGCATTTAGTTCAACACTATTTACTCCTTGAGCATTGAGTAGCATCCAGCTAATCCTTAGGCCACAGGAGAAGAGATTAAATGTTTCCTTAAAGACACTTTTGTCCTACCACCTATTATTTGTCTAGTCTAAGCCTGCCAGGAGATTCTTCCGGAACATGCTATGCTCTGGAGACTCGTTAATAAAGCGTATGAAGGACTATGATTAAAAAGTAGAACGATTCATTTCTTTAGTGATGATGTGGCTCATTTGGGACACATGGACTAATTGTAGAATCCAACTGCCAGAACTTAGGTGCTGGTGCCACCGAGTCATGGGAACAATCCAGTAGAGTAGCTAGAGTTCAAGGAATATGCAATTCAATATTACAATATATGAGGATACTGTGATACCTACCGCGACAGTTCAATACTAATGACAAACTTCGAAAATACTGGCCTTTGTGAGATGATGTTCACGACAAAGAATCTCTTCTTCACATTTATATATCGGACAGATGAAACATCAGCTAAATTAAGTAATAAAAGAATGTTTCAAGAAATTACTCCGTCTTCGCACATACAATTTTATTCAACGCCATTTCGATGTCTTAGCAAATCCTCTGCCTCGAATCTTGAGAGATATGCCACACACTATGTGGACTTCATGCCCGACAAAATCGCATTTCCAATGACAGCTGTCCCCATCAACAACCCTTCAGGCAGAGAGCTTTCAGTACTCCCCAAGTACTTGGACATATCCCAGACATCTTTCATTCCCTGCCAGCAATGAACCCCTCCCTCCTCGACTTCAAACTGTGCATTCACTCCATCCTTCTCCAAACATCTAGAAAACTCTCCAATCTCATGCAGAAGCAGCTCATGAGAGCCCGCCGAGAGCCAAACTCTGGCAGGCATAATGTCCTTCCACGAAAGGCCACCAGACAGTGGCTGCGTGAAGTCAACAAACGCCGCAGCTTCCTTGCTAATACTATTGCCCAACAAATCTTCTGAGGCCTTAAGGACAGTTTCCAGGCTGATGTAGTCCATGTACTTGTTGCTCTCATACGCAGCACGTTTCGAACACTGCAAGTCAATCCAGGGCGACTCCAAGAAAACCCCCCTTCCCGGTTTCGGCAACTGAGCTTTCTGCAACGAAGCAACGAGACACAGCGCCAAATGTCCACCTGCTGAATCTCCCAGCACGGCAACTTTAGAAGCATCAATGTTCTGGTCCAACAGGTAATTATACCCCGCCACCGCCTGCTCCACCTGCGTCGGAAACTTCGCCTCCGGGGCCAACGAATACTCCAGACCAAACCAGGAAACTGATATACCGCGCTCAGCAGCGATCTCTGCAATTCGTAAAGCCGCTAGTAAGAAGGTTCCAGGGTGGCCACTAACATATGCTCCGCCATGGAGATGATATACTACGATGTCACATGATCCCGGATCGACAGGCTTTCCAGCAGGACCTTTGCAAAGCCAGTAGCCAGCGACATTTGGCTGAAGCACTCGTTGGTACAGGTTGCTATTCCTAGAGCGAAAGCGCGGTGAATTGAGGATTTTTTGAGTGCTGGGTTGGCTGAGGAAACGCGTCAGTGGGAGGGGAAGGCTGCTGCTTCTGTGCTGTGTTAGCGACTTCATGGGAGAAACATCGGCGGTGGGGTTAACCATACCTTCGTATAAGTGAGAGTGCTAGATCTTCCTTGAAAGAGATCTCATTGTGTCTGAGATTGAGTAGTCTTCGACATATTGGTTGAAGGAGCAGCCATGGGAGCGAGAAGACCAGCAGAGCGAGCTGGACCCAGTTCGAAGGCGGGATTTTTCCATTGCCTGGATTTGGCTCGGAGATTGTGGTGGATTGAGTCATGGAGTCGCTTTCCAACTGCCGGTCCGGCCTTCAAAAGCAATTTATTGCCAAATTCTGCGCTTTCATCCTCTCGATACTTTATGGATTTAAGTCCGTACATATGAGAACCCCATCGACTCTGTTATGGGTTATGGGGGATATATGGTCTGTTTGAGCGGAAGTAACCTCAGAGCTCCACTCTTCGTATTCGTTTCCAATGGAAGGTCTGGCACCACGAAAGTCGGCCAAAGCACGAGCCACAGATGGCACGGCGATAAGATGGACTTTACGAACACGAAAGTGGGCAAAGCATGAGCATAGATGATGGCACGGCGATAAGATGGACTTTACGAACACGAAAGTAGGCAAAGCACGAGCATAGATAATGGTACATATAGATGAGATGGACTCTACCAACACGAAAGCGGGCAAAGCACGAGCACAGATGATGGCATGGCGACGAGATGGACTTTGCGAACACGAAACTTAGCTGGGCGCGCGCCGGCCCGTTCATCTTTCTAGTACCTTTCTTGCCTCTCCTAAGCCTATGATGTTGAGCGTTCACTACTACTATAAGTTCTCTTCTATCCACGTCTATCTTTCAATATCACTTACATTTCGCCTCAACCCTCTTCCAACAGGCAATAACAGTACTTGGTACTCGACTCTAGAACATACAAGATGTCTTCAACTCAACTTGAACGAGAAGACCACGCTAGGGATGCCGAGTTTAACAAGTCTATGCATAGCAATAGTGCGCAGGCGCGCGAAGGTGTCGTCTCCATGCTTTTTAAGAATAAAGAAGCACAAGCAGCAGCCGTGGACGAGTATTTCAAGCACTGGGATGGCCAAAGTGCGAGGGTAGAAACGGAGGAGATTAGAAAGGTAAGCATACATCTATGCTATGCGCAGGACTAGAGCCGCTGCTGATAGACTATTAGTCACGAAGAGATGAATATGCGACTTTGACACGACAGTAGGTATTTCTTTGCTTCAGAGATCCAAGCTTAACCGGATTGCAGCTACTATAATCTCTGCACGGATATATACGAATCTGCATGGGGCGCGTCATTCCACTTCTGTCGCTTTGCGTACGGTGAAGGATTCCATCAGGCAATCAAACGTCACGAGCACTATCTAGCCCACCGCATGGGTCTGCGTGAGGGTATGAAGGTTCTTGATGTCGGCTGTGGGGTTGGAGGACCAGCGCGGGAGATGGTGAAGTTTGCTGGTGTAGATGTTGTTGGGTTGAATAACAATGACTACCAAATTGAGCGTGCAACTCGATATGCAGCTCGAGAGGGTCTCTCAAACAAACTGAGCTTTGTCAAAGGTGATTTCATGGTTCGTGGCACCAGTCTACTTCATCTCCACCTTAGTGAGCATGGGCTCTAACTCACTGTATAGCAAATGTCTTTCCCACCCGAATCCTTTGACGCTGTCTACGCCATCGAAGCCACCGTCCATGCACCATCGCTAAAGGGAGTTTACCACGAGATCTACAAGGCTCTGAGACCTGGTGGCACTTTTGGTGTTTACGAGTGGCTTATGACCGACAATTACGACAATAACGACCCAAAACATCGCGAGCTTCGTCTTGACATCGAAGAGGGAGATGGGATTTCTAATATGGTCACAATTTCTGAAGGACTCCAAGCGATAAAGGATGCTGGCTTCGAGCTTGAATACCATGAGAATTTGGCAGAACGCGAAGACGCGATTCCCTGGTATTATCCGCTTGCTGGAGAGCTTAAGAATGTCAGCTCCTTCTGGGATCTTTTCACCATGTTGCGAATCACAAGGGGCGGGCGAACGCTTGTACACAATGCATTACATGTAGGCGAGAAGCTTGGCATCATTCCTCCCGGCACGAAAAAGATTTCAGAGAGTATGTCAAAGGCCGCCGATGCCTTAGTGGCTGGAGGAAAAGCACAACTGTTTACACCCATGTACTTGATGATTGCTAAGAAGCCATTGAGGTAAATCCTAATATCTTGTTTCTCTTGCAGAGGTCATCCAGCTTCGCCCGAAGTGTATCTTGTCAATATTCGGACCAAGAATTCCCCTCAAACTCGCTCTTGGATGCCAGTGCTTTCATGCAGAGATGCGGAAATGGACGGAAAGCATTTGACTTTGTAGTCAGGAATCTATGTTTAAGAGGCTGTAAAATTGGAGAATATATCATAGTTTGTTTTTACCTGAAGATCCGATGATTAGACAGCTTGGACGAGGAGCCTGTACCTGAAGAAGCCCAAGAGGAAGAATTTTTGTTCTCTATCACAAAGAAGTCTAAGAAGTCGAAACGTCCCACAATTTGGTAAGATCCTGAATGGAAAATTGGCCTTGAGGGGATGAGCTCGTCTCGCAAACCACTTCCCTGCCTCAAAAGAACGAACAAGGAGAAGGTAATGACGCAACTACGTGCGACAACCTCACAGTTGTTGAATATGCGCTTCGACAAGATAGGATCGCTGACCGAGGAAGATGGAGAATGTCGTGTTAAGAAGTGCCTCTCTCCTACACTGATCTGGCACGAGCGGGATTACTTAGACGATGATGTTCCACGAGGCCCATTTAGACACGACCACGATTACTACGAATCGCTGCTTTCAGCATTTCCTCTTCATGTCAAAGAGCTTCCACTAGAGCAACATGTCTTCTTCGCTCCGATCCCAGAACTCAAAGAATTCGAAATAATTCTCAGCCAATGGTCTGCAGTTAGTCGATGGAATGATTTTGTTGCTGTGGGTTCGAAAATCGACAATAGCAAGAATAGGTTGGACTACTGCATCGCCGGACATTTCCTGCGGAAAATGATACCTTTGAATTTGATTAGCCGACAATCGTTTGCGACGAATGGATTCCCCCTCTACCATCCGGACCTCAGTACGAGCAATATCTTTGTTGATGATGACTTCAATATCACTTGTATCATTGACTGGGCATTCTCCTCCACCGTTCCCATATCGACACTCCTCATGGCTCCAAGCCTCCCTCACCCAAGAGACGAAGTTGACACGGCGCTAGTTCCTACTTTGACGGCCAGTTTCACTCGTCCCTTTTTTCAGGGAAAAGATGTCAAGCTAGACCCTGAATTCTGGGATTCTACCCGAAGAGCATGGTTATTCACGCGGCTGGTGGCTCACTATTCAAAAGGATACTAATCGATAGGTTATCGATGAAGCCACCAGTCTCACTTTATAATGTCCATGCTTAGTATATTCGCGAACGAGCCTCATGGGATTAAACATATCGGCCAGTGTCAATCTTGGAACAATTGTTCCTTAATGTATTTGATGTAGCTGCTCATATACCTAGCAAGACTTTTCGCGGAGAATCCATACACACTCTGCGCTGGCCCTTTTTGTAGTACAGAATCGAAGGTGATGCTCAAGGGAAAGAGTTATGGGGAAGCACTACGTTAATATGCTCTTCTTGAGAAGGGCAGACAGGGTTAAGTGTATGCTCGCCATGATATTTCGAATACATACCCATTACGTAATGCAATTGCTTCTTATAACTGCCCTGCTTCGTTGACATGATGACACCCCTCCCCCCCAAATCTCCCCTGCCTCCTTAAAGTATCAGATCGACTCCACAACTCTACAACATCATCCTCCACTACCCCTGCCAAACCTAGTGCCCTTCTCCACCATCTCCGCGAAATTCACCACCCTCAGCCAAATTGCCAACAACGTGAACAGCAACTTCCTCACCATCACTTCCGGCATAGGCAATGACACTTCGCGCCATCCTAAAGAGCAGGGCTTCCCCTGCTCCTACATCTACGCCAGCTCGTGATGCGTTGCTTAAATTTGAGAACCCCTAAGTTCTTGAAAGTATTGCACTTTAGGTGGATGTGATAAACCTATTCTCGTCTAATGAGTGTAGAGAGTAGGTTGCCATGCCACTAATGAACGTATAGTTTGTTGCCGCTTTTTTAGTTAGGGCATTGAAGAGCTTGCTCATCCAAATAATCTTAGAAAGAATTAAAAGCTACCGCTCGCTGCACATAATTCCTCCGGAGCAAGGCAGCTGTGCCAGGAGCGGAGTGCTGCTCAGGATCGATATCTGTAGTGCTTCTGGTGGTCGCCGCTGGGATACCAGTCACTCTCAAGATTCCGTCGCTCCTGAAATCGACGACACACTTTGGATCTCCAGATGGATGCCGGATTATTGCCGTTTAAGATATCGCAAAAGCGCGTAGGCAAAATCTTCATCCATACTTAATTCGCAAAAGACGTACGCAGTATGCGTTGTCAAGCCACCTTAAAAGATGTAGAGATTAAGAACAGAGCAGCGGATTGGGACTTCAACTTCAGTGGGCCACCACGAATTCATGGATGGTCCTTAAGTAGGCTAGCTTAGCTCTAGCCACGCCCTTAGACGGATTTTAAAACAAGCTTCATCTTGCTAAACATCTTACAAGGCTGGAATGAATGCCATTTTACGCCGCCAACTAGGCTAGTTGCTTGCTTCCGCAGTCTATGTTTAGCAACTGTCTCCTCGAAGGCCATGAACGAAGGCAAGGCTCTAAGTGTTAATGTCAGCTAGCTAGACTCTAATACTAATAATAGGTTATTAATATGACTTTCACTTACTCCGCAGCTGACTGTTCACATGCGCTCAGGACCTAAATGCCGTGCATCATTCAGCATCGTTCAGCATTTGTTGAGAAGTATGCTTTTCATACTTCTTAGATGGAAAAGCCCATCTTGCACACAACATATTCTTGATTACTCGGCGCCTAATGTCCATGGTCAGCCCCCAGCTGCACCGAATTTGAATCTTGTCACGTGAATGGACTTCGACAACTCAATCAGTCACGGGACGCCAAGCACCTACTGAGCTGACATGTTCAGCTATCCGTCTTTTCTTTCAACATCCCTTCTAGGAATAATCAAATAATCCTCTCGATTCCTTCCAGATATTGAATCAATGGGACTTTTATATGACGTTATATTTTATATATGTCCCGAACATCCGTATTGTTCGTCGTTTGATCACTGAAATTCTGAAAATTACACCTTCCTTCCATAATATCTCGCCTTGCTTTAGGCGCAATGGCGCAATGGCCCTGACCGAAGTCCGCATTCATTGAAGTATATATTAGTAGGTTTTCTCATTCTCATGATGTCTTCAATTCTTGCCCCATAGTCTAGTCTTTCCGTATATCGTCCGATTGACGATGCATTTCTCTTTCGGTGGCACGTCGCAATACGCGTCGCTCGTTTCTCTCGTCGTAAGTTTTGCTTCAATTCGGGGAACCTCGGCGGACTGGCAGTACAAGTCCCGCCCGGACCTATCGCCACCAATTCTCAACATCACAGTACCAGCCCAGAACACATCAGAAGGCTATATCTTCGTCGCTCCCTACTCCGGGCGCTCGTTTTCGTATCCAACTCCCCACGGACCTGCCCAGCCAGCTCCCTACATCTTCACAGACAAAGGAGAATTGGTCTGGTCTGGCTTCGGATACATGAACGGCTGGGTTGCGAACTTTCAAGCTGCGAAATGGAGAGGCAAGGATGTGCTTTTTGCCCATGAGGGGAGTCGGAATACCCTAAAGGGACATAGCCATGGTCACGTGAATATTCTTGATCAGTCATATGAGACGATCAAGGAGTTGAGAGCGGGGAATCATCGCCTGAGCGATTTGCATGAGTTCCATATCGTCGATGAGAAGACCGCGTTACTGGAGAGCTACACGCCTATTCCATATGATCTCAGCGCGTATGGCGGCGGCCCAGAAGCACAATGGATCATCAATGCCGAACTGCAAGGTTTGTCCTGGCCGTCCTTGCAAATCGTGCAAGATTTTAACAACCATAGAACTCGACATCCAAACGGGCCGCCTCCTGTTCCGATGGTCCAGCCTCGACCACGTCCTGCCCTCCGAGTCGCAACGCAGCTTCCAGACCGGCGAGTTTGGCAACGGTGTGGACTCTGCGAATGCTTTTGATTACTTCCATATTAACTCCATTGATCGCGACCATCAGCATAACTACCTCATCTCCTCGCGTTCCACGAGCACCATCTTTAAAATCAACGGCACGGATGGCTCTATCATCTGGCGGCTAGGAGGGAAATACTCGAACTTCACGCTTGGCGAGGGCGTAGAGTTCGGGCTCCAGCACCATGCGCGGTTCCATACCTTGCCTCATGATGAGACTGAGATTATTAGTCTCTTTGACAATAGCGGTGGCACGCTAGAGGGTAAGCAAGGAGAGTATGAAAACAAATCAAGCGGGAAATTGTTGAGTCTCGATACGAGGACTTGGACGGCGACATTAATCAAGAAGTTTCCAGCGCCGGATGGGATTTTTGCCTTCTCGCAGGGCTCGACGCAGATTTTGCCTAATGGCGGCGCGTTTGTGAACTGGGGGTCCGGAGGGGCGGTGACGGAGTTTAATGACAAGGATAAGGTGGTATTCCATGCATATCTGGAGAGCGGAGAGCTATGGAAACACGGCGATGTCCAGAATTATCGTGGCTTCAAGTATAATTGGACTAGTGCGCCGATTGAGACGCCTGCGATCGTTGCGCTGGAGGAGGGAGAGGAGACGAGGGTTTTCGTGAGTTGGAATGGGGATACGAGGACGAAGATTTGGAGGCTGTATGGAAAGGATGATGAGGGGGAGAAGATTCTAAAGGAGGAAAAGAGGACGGGGTTTGAGACTGGGTTTGTAGTGCAGAGAGGGTTTGGGACATTTTGGGCTGAGGCGGTGGATGACGTTGGGAGAGTGTTGGTGACGACGCAGGAAGTAGGGCCGGAGGCGTGGATTGAGAGGTATGTTTCTGGGCAGGATGCTGTCCAGGAGCAAGTAGGAAGAGGTGGCACTATTGAGGAGTTGAAGTAATCGTTCTGTCTGCCAAAATAGGAATTATGAAATCCCATACCGCTGGCCGTTTCGACTGTTCGCATCAATTCCAGGCGATTCTGTTTGTAACGTGATGCTGGCAGCTTCGAACCAGGAGAATGTCCATGAACAGCAACACTCCAAACCGCTCCAAAAACAGACGTAGATTCGTCAGCAAAATCGTAAATAAATCCCTTTTACATCACCATAAACAGCTTCCGATGCTATCATTTGAAAACCCAGGATATCCAAGCTCAGATCCAACGTCTTTTGGACCCTTCTCGCTTAACCCTCGCCGTCGCTTGCACACTCATCATTCATGTCTCCGCTCTCATCACCATCACCCCACACGCAAACAACCAGAACTGCAGCAAAACTCATCCAAGCCCCCTTTAAAGCAAAGCATTCGAGCCCGCCAGAACCCCCTCCCCGCTCCCACCAGAGAACACTTATTTGTCAATGCAAAAATAGGCAAAATGAATGCGCCGACCGGGACTCGAACCCGGACCGTGAGCAACTTCGAGTTCATGTCCGCGTGAGCGCAGATTCCAGTGAAGTGCTGGGAAGCTCACATTCTACCCTTAAACTATCGGCGCTTTTCAGTTGCAATACGTCGACTATTGGGCCATGTAAGCCGAGGGGAACTGCGGAAATTACAGTGAATGAAGGTGCTGATTGGTAAGGACCCGGAGAGGGGCAGTAGTGGGGAGTAGTGGGCAGATGCCAAATGGCGGGTTGGTAATCGTGTGCGGGGCAGAGAGGGGCTGCCCCGACAAGGCGGGGCATAGTGCAGACTTGCGATCGATGACTGACCCCACGGCATTGGAGAGTACCTAGGTACTGTCAACCGCAGCTCGTCAGACATCGGTTGTGTGGGGTTTCTTGCAAATTGTTCTTCTCTCCCTCCTGCCCATTCATTATTCACGGATCCGATGTGTTTCTCGTGATGATGGCATCGCATGCATGAACTCGTCGTCTCAATCTTCTGCTTTTCATCGTCTTCAATCTCAAGTCTCGTCTCGTATCATATCTTTGCTCGGATCTAGATCCGCCCGGCTCGCCTCGGCGCCATCAATCCCCAGCCTCGGCTTGATGCAGCGGCACAATGACCCCAACTGGGAACAGCCAAGTTCCAACAATAATAGCACGTAAATAATCCGACAAACAAAACGAACAGAAAGAGCGAGGACGGCAATGCGGCACCCTCAAGTCCATCCAGGCCATAAGCAGTCTAGCTCCATTACCCCATGGGGCTTTTCAAAATCCCCGACTGGCACTGACAGGCGTGATGTCACTGTTGTGCCCCCTCTGCAGACCGTATTATTGGGGAATAATTGGGGATGGAGGGGGAGCCATCATCGCACGCCTTGGCCTTGACATCTCTGCGGAGTACGCTCTAGCGGGGGAGATGTGAGCTTGACTTAACACCCGCCCTAAAAAGGTTTGATCCGCCGATATGACTGACTTCTCTGTTACTTTTTTTCTCTTTCCCTTTTTCTCTTGTTCTCTGCCTTCGAATGCTGCTTTGTGTGATTGTTTGGTAATCTCTTCTCTTTGCTTAGCGACTCGTAGGACTTTTCATGGGTTGAGCAAGAAATGTCCGTCTCCCTGCCCTCCGGGTCAACATCCATCGTCCTTAACGAGAAAGACGAGGAAGCGCCAACCACAAACGAGAATGAGCATGCGGGAGAGCATAAAAATACCGATGCCCACGAACAAGAGACGCCGCTGGAGGCTGCAGTAACACGGCAGGCAATCCTCGCAATTCCAGGCGTCACAGCGGATCTCGAAGCAAATAATATATATATAGTAGGCTGGGACGGGCCGGATGACAAGACAAACCCGCTCAATGGCACACCCTTCCGCCGCTGGGGCACAATCTGCCTCGTCAGTCTCATCACCCTCATCACGTACGTTCCTAGCCATCCCAGCCGGACCACAACACCAGGCAGCCAGCTAACATGCCCAGACCACTCGCCTCCGCAATGTTCGCACCCGCTGTCCCTACCCTCATGAAAGAATTTAACGTCCAATCGTCCCTCCTCTCCGGCTTCGTCGTCTCCATCTTCATACTTGGCTTCGTCTTCGGCCCCCTCGTCTTTTCGCCCCTCTCCGAGCTTTATGGCCGCCTTCCCATCTACCATGGCAGCAATATTATGTTTTTTGTCTTTTCCATCGCTTGCGCCCTCGCCAAGGACCTAAACATGCTGATCGGCTTCCGCTTTGTGGCAGGCTGTGCAGGCTCCGCTGCCCTGGCGATTGGGGGAGGCACGATCGCTGATGTAATTCACATCCATCACCGTGGCAAGGCTATGGTCCTTTTCAACATCGGCCCTATTCTCGGCCCCGTCATCGGTCCCGTTGGCGGAGGTTTTGCCGTGCAGTCTCTGGGCTGGCGCTGGATTTTCTGGATTATAGCCATCCTCTCCGGGAGCGTCAACATTCTCTGCTTAGTCGTCATGCGCGAGACCTTCGCGCCCCGGATCCTCGGTCTCAAAACCGCAAAGTTGCAGAAGGAATATCCTAATGCTATCTTCCGGTCAAAATACTACACGGGCCTCAAACCCAGCGCGTATCTCACGCGCTCACTCTTCCGCCCACTGCGCATGCTCGTCAATCCGATTGTACTGGCTCTATCTCTCTACTTGGCAGTTGGGTACGGATACCTGTACCTGCTTTTCACAACGTTCACGCTCGTGTTCCGGAAACAGTACGGATTTTCTCTTGGAGCCGCGGGCCTGTCATTCCTTGGCACTGGAACTGGCTCTATACTCGGAGCAGCTCTATACGCCTACTCTAGCGATAAGATATTGAGGCATCTCTCAAAAAGCACCGGTTTGAAACCAGAATACCGTCTCCCATCTATGGCAATCGGCGCCGTCTTCCTTCCTATCGGGCTCTTTATGTACGGCTGGACGGCGGAGAAGAAATTGCATTGGATGTTGCCACTGGTCGGCACAGGCTTCTTCGGTTTCGCATTGGTGCTAGTTTTCGTAAGTCCTTTTGCGCTATGGTTTCGATTTCTCGTACTGATCAAAATGGCAATAGCAATCAGTAATGAACTACCTCGTTGATACCTTCGAGATCTATGCCGCATCCGCTCTAGCCGCCAACATGGTCCTCCGCTCTCTCGGCGGTGCATTCCTGCCCCTTGGTGGAGAAGAAATGTATAAAGCCCTCGGATTAGGCTGGGGCAATTCCTTGCTTGCGTTCGTGGCGGTGGCGATTATGCCGATGCCAATTGTATTTTATACGTACGGCGAGCGGATAAGAGCAAGGACTAAAGTTCAATTTTAGATAAAATTGCATAGCATAGCATAGCGGAATATGATATAGATTTATCCACATTCTAATGCGACGTCGACGTGTGAGGTGGTGATTTAGATGCCTATGCCGCCTTCATATCCAAGCATTTGCCAGAATCCGGGATCGAGTTGGTCGTCGTCAAGGAAGGCAAGAAGGTCGGCTGGTGAGCCCGCGTTGTTGTTTATATTTGCGGTGAGAGTTTGATGTGCTTGTTGCGGATTTGCCATTTCTAGGCGCTGACGCTTCCACTCCTTGAAGATCCACAACACCTGCGTACACGTTAAATACTACATCATTCTTCGGTGACATCAATCACTCACTCACCTCGTAAAGAATATTCTGGCTCCCTCTGCACTTCGTATTCTCAATCACAAACCCACCAACTGGTAAATGGTTTTCCATGACCAGCGAGTAGAGGGCCTCAACAAAGACGCTTACTCTCGCTGGAATATCGTTGAATTCGTTTGTCCCCTCCCGAAAATAACTGCACGCAGCCGCTATCTTCTGCTGCGCACTCTCAACATTAACCAGCGACGAAAACCGCGAAATTGTAATCTTAAATAGCAACAATGTAGCCATCATAACCAACGAATCGAGAAAAGCAGGCAAATGCACTGTCGCGCTCTTGCTCTGCACCATGCGTCCTAGACTGATAACCTGCGCCGCGGCGTTCACCGCAGCCAACACAGTCGTCTCCTGGAGTGGAATCGGGCTTGTGCTCTGCAACACCTGGATCGCAGGCTGCAGTTGCACTGCCATACTCAGCGTTGCCAGATACGGACTGGTAGGACTAATCTTCTTCTCCATGTCGGCCAGCCGCTCATTCAGAATCTTATATATTCCCTCCCTTCCCCCAGGCTCCACATGTCCATACTCTCCCGTCCTGCTCCGCCCAAGCTCTTCTCCCTCCTCAACGCGTCGCCCGAGTAGAAGCAGCTTTAATAACTCTGGATTGGCCCCCAGCTGGTTCGGTGCGCTCTGCGTATAGGCGATGATATTATGATCCGCCCTGACCGTACACGGATATCCACGCACAAAACTGATCAAGCAATTAACCACATATACAGCAATCCATGTCCTCTTGAACTCCTCGTAAAAATCCGGGATATGCCCTCGCCCATTCTGCGGCACAAACTCCTCCGCCGCATACGGCTGATGCAGCCCAATATTCAGGGCCAAATGCGTCGCAGCACCACAATGAAGCCAGGCGGTCTCATGCAGCAAACTCGGAGTACGCATAGGCCAGATGCTCAGTAGCAGCAGCCCCTGCACCACTGACGTTGCGGCCGCTTGCTTGTGACAAGTTCGCTATGGCGCGAGTAACGCATCCATCGTCACGTGCGAAGCAAGCTTCTTGGAGAGATCGGGCAGAGTAAACCGAAAACCGAGACAGCAGATGACCCAGAAGAGAAAGGGTTCCCGGTCGTAGAAGGCGTTTGGAGGTGCGTCGCCGAGGAAGGGGAGAAAGGGGTGGATGTCCCGGTAGAACGTCGAGAAGGCGAGATCGATTTGCCAGGGAAAGACGTTAAGGCCGTCGACGCTGCGCTGGAGCGTGTCTGTTGCTACTAATCCAGCCAAAGAATTGAGCGATCTTGCACCCTCCCCCACCACCGCATTAATCGGCAGTCCGCTTTCTCGCTCTCCAAGCTTCGGCGTCGGCCCTGTTGAGGCAGTATGAGAAATCGGCGATGCGTTACCAGCCAACTGAGCCTTCAGCAGCTCAACCTCCTGCTTCAGCCTCCTAGCCTCCTCAGCCGCGACAGCGCTCCCTTTCATCCTCTTCCTCTCAAAATCCATCCGGATCTCGCATGTCGAGTTTGTGTTCTCACATCTGGAACACCGGTTCGGCAACCGCTCGCGCCGATCACATTTCATTTTCATTCGCCGACAGGCGGTGCAGGCTGTGCTGGAGCGGAACCGCTTGGGTTTTCCAGCGGCGGTGGACATGGCCGGGGAGTTTGGGCATGCTTGGGAAGGCTTCGATGCCATGTTATTGCGGGAGAGGAAATTGGTTTCATGGGGGGTGTAGATATCGCCGAGTTCACAATTGGAGGTGGGGTTGATTTAAGGTTGCGTTGCCGAACAGAAGTGGATGCGCCATGTGCAAGACGGTATCACTCACAGACTGAGAGAAATTTCAAAGAGACCAAAAACATATCTACTCGTGAATTATTAATGTAGATTAGTATTTAATATTAATCGTCAAATGCTAGATAGTAGATGCTAAGTTTCAAGTTCTACGTATGGATTCCATATTATGGAATCGTAACCAAAACAAATGCCAATATATCCCGTTTGCTTAAATCTCTAGTAATCGTCGGAACCAAACCTGAGCTCCGCTCAGATTTGGTATATATATTTTTTAATTTTTATTTAACAAGATCCCCTTGATTTAAAATATATTAAAAACAATTTCGCAGAGTTCATATTCTAACATACACACTAGCTTCATATACTCGTTATATCTCCCAAGCATCTATTTACCCCTGGGCATAGGCATTTCATCTTATGGCTCGACTTTGAAAGCCTGTCCTCCAGCTTCCTTGTCAATCGCCATACTATCATCCAATCCACAAACCTTGAATATAAACTGCGGTGTCAACTTCGGATCATGATCCATTCTGCCCGTTGTCTTGAGCTTTAGCATCCCATCATAAATGGCCCCGTACGCTGGCGCGATTGCAGCAAATGGATGGATAATCAGTCTAAACCCGCACTCTTTCGCCTCTTTCTTGCTCACCGTGGGCGTGATGCCGCCCTCTACCATATTCAACAACATCGGCCACGGGGCCAAATCCGCACATGCCTTCTTGAACATCTCCACGCTCGTCATACCCTCCAAAAATCCCACATCAGCGCCGAGATCGCGCACCGTCTTGAGCCGACGAATCGCCTCGTCGTAGCCATAGCTCTGAAGGGAGTCTGTGCGCGCAATAATCACAATATCGCTTCCGACCCGCTTCCTTGCCGCGACAGCCGCGCGTATCCGCGCAGAGTACGTCTCCAAATCCACCAGTTCCTTGCCGCCGAGATGCCCGCAGCGCTTCGTTTGAACTTGATCCTCTATATGCATGCCAGCGACACCGGCGCGCGCATACTGCTCAACGGTACGCGCGACCATGATTGGGCCACCATAGCCGCTGTCGGCGTCAGAGATGAGGGGTATTGAAGGGTCGATGTTGGCGAGCATCTCGGCGTTGTTTTTCATGTCAAGCTGCGTTGCGATGCCTAGATCTGCGGTGCCGAGGCGTGACGCGGTAGTGCCGGCACCGGTCTGAAAGGTCTTAGGTGGGAAGTGGTGGTGACAGAGAGAGACTGACCATGTAGAGGGCATCGAAACCAACTTGGAGTGCGATACGAGCGGAGAAGCCATCGTAGACGCCAGGACAGAGGAGGATGTCATTGGAGCTCTCAAGGAAGTTGCGGAGCTTGGCCGCAGTTGAGATGCGCGGAGTGCTTGCACCATTGGTAAGTTCCGTGGAACTCATTGTGACAGTGTAGATGTTTGTAGACGTTTGCAGACGTGAAATATGATGCGAGCAACTCGATAATTGATTGGGCATATAGATAGAAGAGCTACATGAGCTTCGCAAAAGCGATAAAAACCGGTATCGGCAGGTCAAAGTGCGCAATGGTGGGTTCTCACAACGAAATGTAGCAACAGCAATTTTTTAAAAAAAAGGCAGGACAGAAAGGGTATCGGCAAAGTGCGGAAAGCACGAGTAGAATGTGGAAATCCAGCCTGCAGTTTCGTCTGTTATTATGAAGGAAAGGGGGACATCGAGATATCTAAAACCGAGATCGGGATTATGGGTTGATGTCGGGTTTCCGATGAAGCTTAGCCTTAACCGTCATTACCCCGCGAAATGCCAAAGATGGGTGGGTGCTTCTGAATCGTCCCCGCAATTACCTAAGAATCAATGCATGTATCAGCCAACCTATCCGGCACTTTTCCCATAAGGCTGTCTCCTTTAAAATGATATATATCTGAAACAAGGATGGGATGTATTGTGAAGTTATTCCTTGCAACAAAAATAAGACATAAGAATGAAGAGCAACTACAATCCAGCGAGCGACATCGGAAAGTCGTCGATGATAATACTCGAACTATCCCATGCACCGATGTCATATGGCTCTTCAAATAAAACGAAGAATTGGTCCTCTGACAAACTGACGCTGAGGAGAATATTGAGAAGAAGGTTAAATGCCGATGTCAATTTGTGTGCTTTCGAATATCGAGGATTATCATTGTGAGAAGGGCTGTTGAGGTGGATAAGGCCAAGAACAGCGATTGTAAATCGATAGAAATCAAATAATGATAGCAGTACTCTGGAGATGCCAGTTTTAAGACGTTGAGCGTGATCCTATGAGTATGTTAGTAATTTGTAGAACGAACGGGAAGTGGGAGACTCATCGAAAAAGAAGGGAGGTTGCCCCTTGCGGAGACAACCCCTTAAGAGCCCACCCTGACTCAACACAGCCTCACCAAGCCCCAACACATTGCTTTCAAGCATCAGAACAAGCCCATTCCCCACAAGCACAGACAGGCCTAAGCCTTGACTCCAACACGAGATGGGTCCCGGGCAGGCAGATCTAGAGTAGTCCATCCGCAAAAAAGTAAGGTAGGCGGGTTGGATCAGTCGTATGAGCAAGAGGAATAGACTCGCCACCAGCAACTACACCAGTTGCACTCTAAAGAGACACTCCAGTGAAATGCTCGTATAGACCTCAATTGACAATACTCTCATCCCAGCAGTAGCGCACAATATCGACAGGCAAACCGGACCATTGACAAACTCAATCTTCGAATCCAGGTCAACAGGTCGCAAAAAGCATAAGTCAGACTTCTCTCTGTTTGTAAGCAATACCCTCTGAGATAAGTTTTTCGTTTCCTCGCCCACAACTAACAGAAAGAGTAGAAGAGTGGGTAGGCGGGCATAAGCGGACAAAAGACATCAACAAAAACCGCAAGGTACGATCATAAACTTAGAAGAAAATTTTCGCAGGAGTGCCAAATCCCATAAAGAGAAATGACCTTGTGTTGGCGCCCTCCAACCATCCCTTGGGCGGAGCCAAGAGGAGAAGGTTGATGCAGCTGATCGTGATTTCGAGCTAAGTCCGAAGACGAAGTCGACAACGTCGATGGCTGGTGCCGTGACGGAGGTTTCTTGAGCCAAATGTTCGAAATGAAGAGCCACGAGAGTCATGATCAGTGGGGTGGATATCGTGCTCGTTCTGAAACAGAAACAAATGCCGAACATATGGAATCCTTCCCCGAACTGGTTCGCATTCTGCCATCTCTCTAGACGCTGCGACATGAGGAAAAATGAGCCATGAAGAGGGCCGGAGCTGACGATAAAGCCATGTCTTGCGCGAGCAAGGACCACCATCCGCAACATCTCTGTTTGCAGCCTTAAAACCCCGCTACATCATGTACTGATGATTCCGACGAGTTGGATCAATGCATGCACAACCGACAATTCTCTGTTTGAAAACATTGAAACCTCGCTATGCCAGAAATGACAATTCCGACGAGTTGAGACAAGTCTTGGATGAGAATATTGGCCATGGAGATGTTACAGATGGCAGTCTGTATGTAGGCGTACACATTTTCGTGCTCTATTCCCCACGACGTCGAGATTTCTGCACTCGCTTTGTCTTCGAGAGTTGATAGACAGAAAGTTGTCAAAGACTTGCACCGTCACCAGTACAGGTTGAGAAGAACCCTACTACAATCTCCATCCTGAGAATTGCATATATGTAGGCAACACGTATATCCCGCGGCATCAATGACCAACGAAGCATCCACACTAAGCACTTAGACACGAAAGAAACAATCGAGACTTGATCAGAGTATAACGCCCAGCGGACAAGCCTGACGAGCTCCCTCACATGAGGGTATTACCAGAATGGCTCATAGAAATGTCTCTTTTGTATCCGAAGACTCTGGGCTCTCCAACCTGTGTTTCGATCTCCAATTCTCCCTCGGACACCACTTTTCAGTGGCTACACAAGTTTGTTTCGAAGACGTAATAAACAGGCCGAACAACATATCTGCAAAACTGAAACCAACGAATACTTAGGGTTAAGTTCCAACACCCATTCCCATCTCCAAACCATGTTGCCTACCGTCGCTGGAAGGTTGCAACCAGACACAGAACCGATCGCGGCATGCTCATGTGAGTCTCGCGCAGAGCTCGAGGATGCGACGCTGTGAGAAGTTGCTGGTCTGGAGACGAGGCCAGAGACATTCCTTGCGGAAAATGAGTATTGGAGGACTGTAGGGAAGGTGTGTTGCTTGATTTGTGATCCCTCAAAGAGAGATTGAGAGAAGTTGCAGATGCTGGGCGACGAGATGATTCTGAAGATGAAGAGAGACCCGTCAATGGTTTGGTTGCTGTAATTCAAATATTGAGGGAACAGCCAGTCGAATATCAATCATGAGAATCTATTTAAAACATATTAGCCATCGTGCTTTCTTCACAGCACTGCAATTGATGATGAGTTGCGAGTGGGTTGAAGGAAGAAACAAAGGAGCGACGGGGAGACGCGATCATGTAGACGCGGTTCGCGCTAATAGCGATAAGCGATAAGGATTTGCGCGGTAGCACGTGACTGCGGCCACCCTTATTCTTTGCAACTGCAATGGAATTCAATGACCTGATTGCTACTCAACATTCTGTCTTGTTTGTTTACGTATCTAACGGCGAACAGGAGGGTAAGCTTAATCTCTACATCTTTCATGCTTCTTTACTAAATATACTGAAATCCTTTGTAGCCATCACTATCAATCTCAGTGCAGCTTCACCTTCCTCTCCATTATCTTATCGACCTCGTTCCGTTTTTCTTCTTCAATCCTGACATAAGTGTGACGCAGCTCGGGTCTTCCCTTGCATCAGCACTTCGCAATAAATTTTAATTATTTATCATTGATTTAGCGATTTCATTTGATCAATTGCTTGAATACAGAGAGGCCTCATCGCCGTCTCCTGTGCACGGCATGGCGCCTGTTGATCGCAAGTCACAACTCGCCTTGCAAGAAGACATAATCCGTCTTGGGGAGACAGCATATGATCCGGCTTTGCCCGATGAGTCAAGAAATGCTGGAGTAACTGAATTCAAGACCTTTCTTGAACGGTTTGTGTCATCCTTTTTTCATCTCCGAGTGCTCTGAACTGAGCATTGCTAGAACTTCTGCATTCACCTTACTTCCAGCACTTACCGGCCTTATCCAGCCGGAAAGAGTGAAGCCATGGCTTCGGCCATACATCGTTTTCGAATTGTCGTCCCTAGTTCTTCGTCCAAAGGGGGTTCGTAATATTATCGAGTTTGTACTTTCCGTGCATCCGACGAGCAAAGTCGAAAGTCCACAATCGAAAGAGGCAGCATCGAAAGGTCCAAGCATCTCCATGGAGGCGCTCAGCCTTGCTTCAGAGGTGATATCGAATCCTCCGATAATACCCGAAACCCAGGACCGCATGGCTTCCGATCAGTGGTTTGGAGCTCTGGCTCCTCAATTGTTTTCACTACTGGACGGCCAAGGAGGGCTCGAGATGGTCAAGGTTGCATCATACGTGATTGGGTATGGAATTCTTGGAAGAAAACAGTATGGAGCACCTGGTAAGACAGATCTTTCTCCTTTATCGTTCGTATATACTAAAGAACAAGCTAGGCTCCTCAGGATGGAAAGCAATAGTAGAACCAATTCTTGGGCATATTGATCCAAGCTTAGGATGGGAGCAGCGAGTCTCTATGGTTAATGAAGAAGTTGTGACTATTAGAGCCCAAAATGTTCTAGTTTCCTCAACGGAGTTGGCTACTGCCCTGCGGAGACTCACTTCTTTATTGAGTTCTCACCCAAATCCGAACCTTTCCCGTCGACTTTTGCGCCGGCTTTTACTCCCTTTATGGTCTCTTGCTTCGTGGCCAGCAAAAGGCGACGAGTTGGAAGACTATGGTGCTCCATCGGGATATCTCCTGAATATTCTTCTTCAGCTCTCTTCCAGTGCCAGTCTGTTCATCTTAATCGCCGATAATCTGATGTTCAATGGCAGCCAGGGTGTGGGATCAATACGATGGAGATATTCAGAAGCTCCATCCGGCGGTATTCAAATCGAGAAAGCTTTTTTTAAAGAATCCACACCATTTTTTGAGACCTCTCAAGTCTCTCAAATCCTCGATCAAAAACCAATCGATTACAAAGTCAATGCGTTCATGGACGTCCTTAAACTTGCCAGAGATGATGAGTCAAACGGGATACCAGAGCTGTTTCTAACGCTATGCGAGAGATGGCTTCTGGATGATGACGAAGTTCAACATCATGACCTTCTAAGTTTGGAGTCAAAGCATATTAGGAGCTTTGAGGAGAAAATTATCGATGCCAAAATAATGCAAGGCATGATTGAAGCGGTGCCTAACAAGCTCGTTGGAGAATCTGGACAAGTTCTCGAACTCGCCAATAATATCCTGGATAAAGCCAGTCGAAGCGATGATATTGATATTGATGATACTGTCTCGATTGCGCTAAGTCTGCTGAACATGGTCCTCACTTCGTCATCTTTCAAGGCGTCGTCCATAACCCCAGAGTTTGCGACTTCGATCATAAATTCCCTGCGACGAATAGCATCTACCGAGTCCGAAGCATCAACTACAGCTCAAAACCTGATGATGTTGCTAGAATTCAAGTTAATTGAGCCAGATGCGGATGATGCTCCGCCGCCTCAAGTATCTGATAAGATATTGGAAGATCGACGGACTTACAAACTGGCAATGGGTTATGTTACTTCTCCCGATTCACCGCCACCTGTGCGAGCACAAGGATTGGATCTATTGACCTGCTTGATATCAGAAAACAGTCCAATCCTGGATGTTCCAGCCATATCGATCTTAATATCGTCGCTCTTGCAAGATGAAGAAGAGTACATATATCTTCGTGCCATCAAAGCCTTCATTCAGCTGTCAGTCAAGCATCCAAGATCCGTGATGAACAGCATCCTGGAACGATACTTTGACGCCAACGAAGAACTTTCCCTTGATGCACGTCTCAGACTCGGCGAGGCCTTGCTTCAAGTCATCGAGAAAGCAGGACAGACTTTCACTGGGGAAGCAGCTCGCCACGTCGGTGAAGGTCTTCTTGCACTGGCAGGACGCCGAGGTTACCGCCCAAAAACTGAATCGGAGAGGAAGAAACGGCTCGCGGTTCAAAGTCGCAAGAACAAGGAGGCTGAACAGGCTTGGGAGGGCCCCGTTCCTCAGTTGGAAGATATTCCCGAGGATGCCGAAGAGGACGCCCTGCTGAACCAGATTGTAGAAGGCTGGGAAGGTAAACGTAGCGAAGAAGATGTTCGGATTCGCGCTTCAGCTTTATCGATCTTTGGAACAGCCATCGAGACAAGTATTGCTGGCATGGGATCAGCGATTGTTGCTGGCGGTGTGGATCTCTCGATTAATATCCTGCCTCTTGAACCGGAGCCGGAGAAAGCCATATTGCGACGCGCAGCTGTACTACTCGTCTTGTCGCTCATTCGAGCGCTTGATAAGGCGAAAGAGGAAGGGAAGAATCTGGGCTTTGGGTTTGCAGGACAGAGCCTGGAAGATGTAACAAGGATATTCAAGTATATTTCTGACACAGATAATGATGGACTGGTTAGGCAGCATGCGAAGGATGTATTGGAGGAGTTGGAGAATTGGAAAATGAAGGGGTTGTTTGGTTCTTCGGGAGAGGTGCAGACGGAGTTGAGCGGGCTACGAGGGTTGTCGATTGGGACAAAGAGTACTTCAACGCGTCCCAGGATTGAGGAGATCGAGTAAGCAAGGTAGACGGCCGTGATGTTGGCGCCTATACCTCTGCTTACCCCTCCCGCCTGGCCCCCCATGACCGTACATCAAGTTAGACAAGGTTTAAATTGCACTAGTAATGACCGTTACAGGTTTCCGAACTGTCATGATATTAAAGCAGTGGCTATTTCTAACCGTTGTCAGACTTTCCTCTGTCCTTGATGCCCATTTTACCGTCCTGGCTAACTTTACCGTTCGGAAACCAACAACCCTTATTGATTGTATGAGATTGCGGTGAGGCAGGAAGGATTACGTAGCTCTGTGCTCACTACATGCTCATTAAAATATCTTTCCCCTTCTACTCAATCCTTACATAAAGGGCAGAAACAATGGACTTTCTCAATTTGCCATACGTTGAGGGGTCATCAGCATGGGGAGAGAAGACCTCATCGTACCAGTATGTTTTTGATGCACCTTCGAGCTGATTACTATGCCTAACTTCCGTAAACACATTCTGTGAAATGGTAAATTTTACTTTTCTGGCTCTCCATAAAGTTCCTCTAGCTCATCGGACGAGGAGTTTTACATGACCCCTTACATTGCGGAGTTCATCAACACATTGACCAGCATTGGCTATGGTAGAGTCTCAATTGTTTCGCATTCCTGATGTCCCCAGTCTAACCCTTCTTGACAGTGTATTTGGGTTTGAGGGCACTCTCGCCGCACTGAAAATTACAGCCTGACTGTCCTTTGCTATGCCTTGCTAGTGTATAGGTTCTGCAGCATACCACACGCTCATCAAATACTACACACAGATGGCTTTCGTAGCCCATTTCTCTTTCTGAGGTGAAGTTCTTTTGTTCTCAATAGTGGATGAAGTATTGATGCTCTATACTACAACAGCCATTGTATACGGCACACTCAGCATTACTCTTGGAAGCACAGCTCGAAATTCCCTGTCAATCATCTTGCTTGGAATTATCGTCGCAGTATCTATTGCCCACTGTTTCCTGGGAGATGTAAAATCGGTTCGGATATGTTTTTTGATTATGGTTTTGACTGTTTTTTCACGATGCGTTTGGTTGTTGTCAGTGCGAGTATCAGATCGAAGGGTGAAGAGGGAAGTGCAATACCTTGGACTCTAAATTCAGGTTAGCCCCGACCTTCTAGTTATTGGATGATGCTAATGTAACTCTGTTTTTCAAGGCACGTTCGTCAATGGATTTGTTCTTTGGAATGTGGACAATAAGTTTTGTGGGTAATTGACTTCGGCCAGATCAGTCGTCGGGATGCCGCTCGGCTTTCTTGCTGGCGCTGGGCATTCTGCCCTTCCGCTAAGATAGATTGAGAAGCATAAGATCCACGGAAATTAGGGCTGCTTTCCATAGACTTTACGCGGTTGTCTTGAGCATTTGCTTTAAGATTTTCTTTTTTGCTGAAGAGAGAGCTAATCGTCCGAACCAAACCTGAGCTCCGCTCAGAGTCGGAGGAAGCGAAATGCGTCGCGGAAGCGAAAATGCGTCGCCTCACCAAAATGCCATTTAGCGGTGAAGCCTTGGATTTTCTACTATAACTCTAGCTGTT